>UMFA01039892.1_pt1 | contig 15492 bp, 9 predicted proteins | sample 1964891 | NCBI WGS metagenome assembly UMFA01 (sample SAMEA4836034, study PRJEB28245) | human gut metagenome | biome: gut microbiome; material: fecal sample | place: Denmark | collected 2008
CAAAGGCGTGGCGACTCAGGAGGGCGACGGCTGGCTGATCGGCAACAACGTCAAAAAGATGGACGACAACACCATCCACATCCAGGACGGCAAATACACCACCTGCGACCAGACGGACCACCCCCACTTCTACCTGGCGATGACCAAGGCGAAGGTGATTCCCGGCAAGAAAGTGGTCACGGGTCCCGCCTACCTGGTCCTGGAAGACGTTCCCATCTACTTTCCGCTGCTGCCCGAGGGTTTCTTCCCGCTCAGTTCCGGCCCCAAGTCGGGTCTGCTGATGCCGACTTTCGGCGAGGAATCGACCAAGGGATTCTACATTCGTGACCTGGGCTACTACTTCACGCTCGGAGAGCACATGGACCTGGCCATCCGGGGCGGTATCTACACTCTCGGATCGTGGGAGGCATCCGCGATGTCGCGCTATATGAAGCGTTACAAGTACAACGGCACCCTGAATTTCAACTACTCGAACGTCCGTGTCGGCGACAAGGGCGAACCCGACTTCCTCCAGCAGAACAACTTCCAGCTCTACTGGCAGCATACGCAAGACCCCAAAGCCAATCCGGGATCGACCTTCTCCGCTTCGGTCGATTTCCGTACCAGCGGCTACAACCGCTATTCGGCTACCAGCCTGAACGAAGCGCTCCAGACGCAGACAAGTTCGACGATCTCCTATTCGAAAAGCTGGCTCGGCACCCCGTTCTCCCTTTCGGCCAACATGTCCGTTTCGCAGAACTCGCAGAGCGGAACGCTCTCGATCGCCCTGCCGAACGTCGTCTTCAACGTTTCGACCTTCTACCCCTTCAAACGCAAGGAGGCGATGGGCAAGCAGCGGTGGTACGAAAAGATTTCGCTCCGCTACACCGGCAAGTTCAACAACAAGGCCAACGCCAAAGAGTCCGAAATCTTCACCAAGGAAACACTCCAGAACATGCAGTACGGCTTCGAGCATAGCATTCCCATCTCGGCGACGTACAACATCTTCAACTATATCAACTTCGGACCTACGATCAACTACACCGAAAAGTGGTATTTCAAAAAACAGGAGCAGGTTTGGAACCCGGTGCTGAACCGCATCGACAAACTCGACCCGGAGTACGGGTTCTACCGTCTGTACAACTACAACTTCAGCCTGCAGGCCTCGACGATCATCTATGGCCGCTACGAGGCCAAGAAGAAAACGCGCAAGATACAGGCGATCCGCCACACGATCACCCCGACGGTGAGCTTCTCCTACGCCCCCGACTTCTCCAAGCAGAAATACGGCTACGTAAAGACCGTGCAGAGCGATACGCTGGGTAATTTCAAGACCTACTCGCCTTTCGAAGGGAGCATCTTCGGCGTGCCCAGCTCCGGTCAGTCCATGGCCATCAACGCCTCGCTCTCGCAGACGCTCGAAATGAAGGTGCTCAGCAAACGCGATACCTCGGGTATGAAGAAGATCAAACTGATCGACGAACTCCGCATCGGACAGGTATCCTATAACTTCCTGGCCGACTCCATGGGACTTTCGAACATCCCCATTTCGCTGCGCACGACCGTTTTCCAGAATTTCGGCATCAATATCAACGCTACGCTCGACCCTTACCGGGTCACCCCGCAGGGCCAGCGTATCAACAAACTCTTTTTCCCGGGCCGTGTGGTATCGGCCAGCACTTCGTTCGGCTATACGTTCCAATCCCGCCAGGACAACTCCACCCCGGCGATCAACGACATCAACAGCGCCCCGGTCGATCCGGCCTACGCCAATCCTTTCTACGACCCTTACGGGCAAATGAACCCGGCCCTGCGACGGCAATACATGACCCAGGCCTACTACGACTTCTCGCTACCCTGGAACCTGGGATTCAACTATACGATCAGCTACTCCGCATCACCGACCAACAACGGCACGACGGGCTACCAGAAAAACATCACCCAAACGCTCGGCATCAACGGCAGCGTTACGATTCTGCCAAAAATGGGTGTAACAATCCAGGGCGGTTACGACTTCCAGGCCAAAGAGCTGACTCCGGCCTCCATCACCATTACACGCGACCTGCACTGTTGGCAGATGTCGTTCGCATGGATTCCCTTCGGTCATTACCAGAGCTGGAGCTTCAACATCGGGGTCAAAGCCGCCTCCCTTGCCGACCTGAAGTACGACAAGAGCCAGAGCATGTTCGACAATTTATATTAAATTTCGGACGCTTTCGCGCATAATCCGCATCGAAATATGAAGATTCGATGAATTTTGGATTCTTTCTTGTTCCTTAATCGAATATTGTCTATATTTGTGGTAGCCCATTAACCGGGAAAGGATGTAAAAACTCTCAAACATATACCTCTATTACTATGGAAAGACACTACAAATCTACGGTTAAGGGGGGGGGAACTTCGTACTCCGCTCCTTCGATTGAGATCCTTAACATCTCGATCGAAAAAGGTTTTGCCAACAGCACCGTCCTGGACTATGGAGGATCGGGCGAAGCAGGCGGCAGCATCAATGACACCGATTACGGAGAGTACTAACAAACACATTGCACGACTATGAAAACTTTTTTCAAATCCATCTTGGCTGTTGCGGTGTGTGCATCTCTGTTCACAGCCTGCTCCAAAGACGACACGGTTTCCGACCCGTCGAACGGGCGCAAAGTAACCATGACGGTCTCCGCATCGTCAGAACTCGAATCGGCATCCGGTTCCCGTACAACGTATGATCCCCTGACGGGGAAAGTTTCGTGGAATGCGACCGGTGAATTCCTGCAAGTACTCGAAACGGCAGCTTCCACTACCGTATTTGCTACCTCGCAAGAGGGCGTGATAAGCGGCGACATTGCAAAATTCGCCGTAACGTTCCCCGCAAACGAGAACACCCCGCTCGTTTACAACGCGGTTTACCCCGCTTCGGCATGGGTTACCTCCAGCAATACGGACATCACCAACATGAAGGTCATCACTCCCACAGTCCAGCAGCCGACCGCTACGAGTTTCGATTCGAACGCGGACCTGCTGATCGCCAAATCGATCTCTGTGGAGAGTCAACCGACCGAACTGCAAATGAGTTTCGGCCGTGCCGTCGCCATCGGTAAGATGACGGTCAAGAACCTCGCATCTGCGGAAAGTGTCCTCGGCGTCAAATTTACGGCTCCCGACAAAAAAGTCACGGGCCGCAGCTATGTCGATATGACGGCAGGTACCATCAAGGAGTATGGCTATATTAACAATTTCGCCGATAACGTGACGTTGAACTACTCTTCGGAGATGAACATCACGGCCAATAGCGAAGCGGGCATGACGGCTTATTTCACCTGCTTCCCGTTCGAAGTGGCAACCGGTGAAACATTCACCGTTACCGTGACTACCGCAACGAAGATCTTCACCAAGACGATAACCGTTCAGGAGGGGCGGGCCCTGGCTTTCGCAGCAGGCGACAGTTCGACTTTCGCGGTCGATATGACCGACGCTGCGGAAGAGACAACCGAAACATTGAGCGGCGACTACGTCATCACGGCGACCCAATCCGAAATAACCTATGCAATGAGTTCTCTGGCTGACGGTTCTCGTTTGGCCCCCGTAGTGATTACACCGTCAAATCCCTACAAAACGGGTGATGAAACCCTCATTTGGACAATTACCAAATCGGGTGACAACTACACGATCAGTCAAGGCGAGAACTATCTCTCTTGGGAGAGCGACAACAGCGCTACGACCTCTACGACTCCTTATGAACTGGTAATTACCAAGAACAAGTCCGAAGGTACTTACCAAATCGCATCGGCAGCGACCCCTTCCCGTATTTTGGCGAAAAACGATCAAGCAGCTCTCGGTTTTGGATTCTATACCGGCAGTCAGACAAAAGATCTGACCCTAATCCCTGCCGAATACGTCAAGTTGCCTGAAATCACGTTGGATCAGACGACCCTGACACTGTCTTATAACGATACGGAAACTCACTATATCCCCGTTACGTTGAAGAACGCCGAAACGCAAGACGTTTCCGTCGCTATTTACGACGGCACTGAAGGAACCGAACAGCCGGACTGGATCACCACAGGTGATTACAACGGCAGCGAAAATCGCCTCGAAGTCGCAGCCACAGAAAATACGGTCGCAACACCTCGTACAGCACGCATCGTTCTTACCGCCACTACTTCACTGGGTACAGCCCAAGCGACGCTGACTGTTGAGCAGGCTGCTGCCGGCGCAAAGGCATGGGTTTCGGAAACTTTCGAAAACTATAAACCCGATGCAGGATCAGCCTACAACTCTAATGGAACTTTCAACGGTGTAACAACCGGGACTCCGGTATGGACCTACGTAAAATGTGGTAATCCGAACCAATCCAAAACCGACCGTACTACATTACGCACGGCAGGGATCACAGTTTCCAGCGAAACTTACCTCACGATAGGTAAGAACGGTTCATTGAGCGTAACAATCCCTGGCGGAATCACAGCACTCAAGTTCAACGCCTTGACAAGTTCGAAAGGCAGTGCAACCTTGACCGTAACAGCCGGAGGAGAAAGCGTAGGAACATTAAGTATAACCAAAAATTCAAAAAAAGTTTTCGAGCTCTCGGATATAGTATGCAACGGGCAGGACGCAACGATCAAGATCGAGCAAAACACGGAAAACCGTACTACTATCGGTGATTTCTCTTGGCAGCCTGAGTGAACAGGAGGCGGAGTTCCGACTCCAGACCCTACCCCGGGAATTGCCACACCGAGCGTAAGCGACATAACTTCGAGTACAGCGAAGGTTTCCAGTAGTCTGACCGACGCCGCTTACGCAACCGAGGTGCAGTTCTTCTATTCCGCAACGAACGGCAGCGACACAGGAAGTGTCGTTGCCGCTGTTGTCGGAAACGAAGCGACCGCCAACCTCTCCGATCTTCTGCCCGCAACGACGTACACGGTTTACGGCGTCGTAACGGCGACCAACGGCTCCACGCCGCAGAGTTCTTCGACAACCTTTACCACCGAAGGAGCACGGACGGATCATGCCGCCTGGTACGAGCTTCCGGCCCGCACGACAGCCGATGAGACGATCACGCAGACGGTTTATCCCGCCTCCGGATCGCAGCGCAACTACACGATGTACTACGACAAATCGACCTACACGGCTTACTAGGTAGCCTATCCGCTCGCAAAAGGACACATGGGAAACGGACGTTCCGACAAATGGCAGCGCAATCCTGGACTGGCCGAATCCGAACAGATCAACGTCTGGTCGAGCAGCTACGGGGTCAATCTCGGAGCTACCACATCGGACGGATATGACAGTTCGAAAGAGTTCTACGCCCGGGGGCACCAGATACCCAACGCCGACCGCAACGGTTCGGACGAATTGGTCGTACAGACCTATTACGCAACCAATTCCACGCCGCAGATTCAGAACAAATTCAACGGCGGTATTTGGCAGCAGCTCGAAAGCGGCGTCCGAAATATCGCTGCGACTACGGACACGGTATATGTGGTGACGGGCGCTATTCTCCAGACCGCAGGCAACCACGAAGCGATCACCTGGATCACACCGAAGTCGGACAGCAAAAGATGCCCCGTACCGAACTATTACTACAAAGCGTTGTTGAAAGTCCGGCGCGACGCGTCGAATAAAGTGACGTCGGCCATGACGATCGGTTTCTGGATGGAACACAGGGAGTACTCGAACGATAGCTACACGAACTATGCGACTTCCGTCGCCGAGATCGAACGGCTCACCGGCTTCGATTTCTTCGCCAACTTGCCTGCCGACATTCAGGCCGCAGCGGAGCAAAATTCGAACTGGAACACATTCGCATCGTTCTAAACGGGCGAAAAGATCTCCGACACGACAAAACGACACGCATCGAATAGAATGATGCGTGTCGTTTTGCATTATCCATACATCCGAACGGCTTATTCTTCCGAAAAATAATTATCTTTACGAATCGGAAAATCGCCGAATCCGAAAACCGACACTCGAAGCGGATGCAACGAAGAGGCGGGAATATTCCGCCGCCTCCAAAGGAGGCAAACCGCAAATATCCGATCGACGAGGCCCGTGATTGTCCGCGAGGTCCTGCCGAACGCAGAAAACGAAAAAAACACAAAGTCAAAGCCAGGTTCTCCGTCCATTTCCCGCGATCCGGCTCCGTTATGCTACGACTCAAGTCCGAAAACCTCCGGTCGAAACTCCGGCGCATGCCCCTGCTCCGCGCATTGCCGCCGCTCGCGGCCGGCATCCTGCTGGCCGACCACTACGTACTGCCGCTGTGGTTGTTAGTAGGCGGATTCCTCGTCTGCGGTATCCTGGCACTGCTCGCCGACGACCGGGGCGCAAACCTCGCCACCCTGGGAGCCATTCTGCTTTTCGGCATGACCGTCACCGAACTGAGACACACTCCCGCTCCGCCGACCGGCACTCCGGGCGAATACGAAATCATCGTCCGGGAACGCCTCTCCGAACGGGAAGGCAAAACGGCCTCCGGCACAACGATCCGCGCCCGGCGGAACTCCGCAACCGGAGAATGGCTCCCCGCCGCCGGAAACCTCGTGGTGCGATGCGACTCTTCGACCGCACTGAATCCCGGCGACCGAGCCGTCGTACGCGGCAAAATCTACCCTTTCACCGCCCGTCACGGCGGCTACGGACGGCTGATGACCCGCCGGGGATACGTCGGCACCCTCTACCTGAACCGCTCAAGCCTGCTGCTGCGCGACACCCTGCACCGGGAGCTTTCCCCGAAGCACCTCTCCCTGTTCCTGCACGAACGGGCCGTCGCACGGCTCGACCGTCTGGCCCTGGCACCCGACGAACAGGCCCTCTGCAACGCTATGACGGCCGGGGATCGACGCTCGCTCTCCCCTGCACTCCGTGCGGCCTACTCGCGCAGCGGGACCTCGCACCTGCTCGCCGTCTCGGGATTGCACGTGGGCATCGTCTTTCTGCTCGCCAACCTGCTGCTCTGGTGGCTGCCGCTCTTCCGACACGGACACATCCTGCGCAATATCGCGGTCATCCTGCTCATCTGGCTCTATGCCGCCACGACGGGATTCCCGCCCAGCGTCGTCCGGGCCGCGCTGATGTTCTCCGTCCTGCAATTCGCCCTGGCCTCGTCGTCGGAATACGTCGGGATGAACACACTCGCCGGCGTAGCCTTCGTCATGCTGCTCTTCCATCCCGATTACCTGTTCGACATCAGCTTCCAACTCTCGTTCATCGCCGTCGCCGGCATCATCGCCTGGGGACTCCCCCTCTGCCGCCTCCTGCGAACACGCCGCAAAAGCATCGATATGCTGACCGCAACCCTCGCCATCGGATTTTCAGCGTCCGCTGCGACTGCACCTCTTATCTCCCATACCTTCGGCCAGATCTCGGTCGTCGGACTGGCACTCAACCCCGTCGTCATCCTGCTCTCCTACGTCGTGGTCGGGAGCTGCACGCTCTGGCTCGTGATCCCGGGAACGGCGCTCGCACCGCTCTTCTCGGTCGTCGCAGGATTCGCAGCCCGGGCACAGAACGAACTGATCCGAGCTGCAGCGGCACTTCCGGCAGCCGCCCTCGACATCCGGCTCACGACGACCCAATGCTGGAGTGTTTACGGACTTTTCATCTTCGCAACCCTACTCCTATGGAGCGCCGAACGGAAAAAATCGGTATCTTCGCTCCCGGAATGATGACTCCGGAACAATACCGACTGCTGCTGACTCCCGAAGTGCGGCATACCGTCGAGGAACAAATCGGCCGCGACCCTGCGGCGATCGCCCTCGACAAGCGTATTCCGCATGCGGCACTCGTCGCCACGCAGGTCAAATACCTTGCGCGGGCACGGACGAAACTCCCCTCCTACTATGAAGCCCGCTGCATCCTCCCGCCGCTGGCTTTCGAACAGGCCTCGAGCGAGGCATGCGCGGCCCGCAAAAGTTGCAGCGGAAACACGGTGCTCGACCTTACCTGCGGACTGGGCGTCGATGCCCTCTACCTCTCAAAACGCTTCCGCGAAGTCATCACCCTCGAACGGGATGCGACGCTGGCGGCCGTCGCCGAAGAGAATTTCCGGCGGCTGGGCGCAACGAACATACGGGTTATCAACTCCTCCGCCGAGGCGTTCCTCGCCTCGACCCTGGACCACTTCGACTGGATCTACGCCGACCCCGACCGTCGCAGCGCCGGAGGGCGCAAGCTGGTGCGGCTGGAGGATTGTTCGCCCGACATACCGAAGCTGCTGCCGGAACTCCGTCGCATCGCCCCGAACCTCTGCGTCAAGAACTCCCCGCTGTTCGACGTCGGCGAAACATTCCGGCTCTTCGGTCCCTGCCGCACGGAAGTGGTGTCCCTGCACGACGAATGCAAGGAAGTCGTCGTCTATGCCGACGGAACCGGCCCCCTGCTGACGGCCGTTGCGCTCGAACTGGGAGAATTTTCCTGCACGCCGGCCGAAGCCCGTGCAACTCCCTGCGACAAGCCCTTCGATCCGGCCGCTTACCGCTGGCTGCTGATCCCCGACGTAGCGCTTCAAAAAGCCCGGCTGACGCCGACCTACCTGCAAGGCCGCGCCGACATCTGGAGCCCGAACGGTTACGGATTCGCAGCGGAAAAGTCCGAAGACACATTGGGCCGCTGGCTGGAGATCGAACGGATCGAGCCCTACAACCCCAAGCAACTGAAACGGGAGCTTTCCGGCAGCCGGCTGACGATTCTGAAACAGGATTTCCCGCTCACGGCGGCTGAAATCGCCGCACGGCTCGGCATACGCGAAGGCGGCGAGCGACGGATCGCCTTCACGAAACTCGGGCAGGATTATTGGACAATCCGTCTAAAATAGCTACCTTTGAGAAACGTCCCGAAATGAAAGTCAAGAACGTCTTCACCTACTTCACGGACACGATCCTGCGGCGCAACGCAAACTCCTACCGCAATCCCCGCGTCCGGTGGGCCGTCAGACAGTACAAGCTGCTGTTCTACACGGCACGCGGCCTGATCGCCCACGATACGATCGTGCGCAGCGCCGCCCTGACGTTCTATACGCTCATCTCGATCGTCCCGATCCTGGCGCTGGTATTCGCCGTAGTCAAGGGATTCGGGCTTTTGGACGGCCTGATCGACGATCTCTACGCCCTTTTCCCGCAAAACGTCGAAGTATTGGACTACATGGTGGAATTCGCCCGCAAAGCCCTCGCCAATACGCAGGGCGGGCTTATCGCCCTGGTCAGCGTCGTAACCCTTTTCTGGGCCGTCATCCGGGTCTTCGGGTCGGTGGAGAGCGCTTTCAACAACATCTGGGAGGTTCAGTCCTCGCGCAATATCGCCCGCCAATACCTCAACTACATCGTCATCGCGATGGTCGCCCCGATCCTCTGGCTCGTGGCCAGCACGATGGGAGGTTATCTGCTCCGGTTCTTCGACGCGGGGAATACGTTCCTCGGCATCCTTCTTTCGAAACTCTCGGCCCTGGTCATCATCTGGGGCAGCTTCACCCTGATCTATGCCGTCGTACCCAATACGAAAGTCTTGTGGCACAGCGCTTTCATGGCGGGTATCGTCGCCGGAACGGTCTTCATGCTCTTTCAGTGGGGCTACCTCTATCTGCAAGGGTGGATGACCTCCTACAACGCGATTTACGGCAGTTTCGCAGCCCTGCCGCTCTTTCTGTTATGGCTGCAAATCTCGTGGGAAATCCTGCTCTTCGGCGGCGAACTCTCGTTCGCCTACCAGAATATCGACCGTTTCGCCGAAGAGCGCGAATCGCTCGGCATCAGCTACGACCGACGCCGCCGGATCATCCTGGCCGTCATGCTCCAGGTCGTACACCGCTTTCGGAAAAACGAAGGGGCGCTCCCCATCGACGAACTCCGCCGCCGACTTTCGCTGCCCACCCGCATCGTGAACGATGTCCTGCACCAGCTCGTGCGCACGGGACTGCTGATCGAAATCCGGAATCCGAACGACGACCGCGAAGTGGCCTTCGCCCCCGGACGGGACATCCACGAAATGACGCTCTACAACATTTTCAGAACCATAGACAATTACAGTTCGACACGCCTCTACTTCGCCGCGACCGAAGAAACGCGCCGAATAGACCGCGCGCTCGACGAACTTCAGACGGCCTGCCGTACAGCGGGCGACCGGCTTCGGCTCATCGACCTGGACGACGCAGTGAACGCCGCCCGCAAACCGGCTTCCGGGCCGCAGCCCGAACCGAAACACTCGGAAAGATGAAAAATATCGTCCTCATAGGCAGCGGCAACCTGGCCGAAGCGCTCGCCCGCGCGATAAGCCGCACGGAAGGAGCAACATTGCTCCAGATCTTCGCCCGCAACGCGAAACGAGGTACAGCACTCGCCCTCGAAAACGGCACCGCGTGGAGCTCCGATCCGCGCGAGCTGGCCGCCGCAGACCTCTACCTCCTGGCCGTCAGCGATGCGGCGATCACCACGCTGGCCGAAAGCCTGCCCATACCCGCCGAAGCCGCTGTGGTACATACGGCCGGAGGCATCGGAATAGAGGCTCTTCCCGCTCGCTTCGACCGTCGGGGCGTTCTCTATCCCCTGCAAACCTTTACCCAAGGCCGCAGCGTGGATTTTGCCAAGATACCTCTTTTCGTCGAAGGAAACGACGACACTTTCACCTCGGAGCTCGAAGCGTTCGCCCGCAATCTGAGCCGCACGGTATATCGAGCCGACTCCGACCGTCGCGTACGCCTTCACCTGGCGGCGGTTTTCGCCTGCAATTTCGTCAATCACCTCTACGCATTGGGAGGCGAGATTTTGCACGGAACCGAACTGCCCTTCGACGTACTGAACCCCCTGATCGCCGAAACCGCAGCCAAAGCCGTCGATTCGGGCGATCCGCATCGGGTGCAGACCGGGCCTGCCGTACGCGGCGACCTGCCGACGTTGCGGCGACACGAAGCCGCACTCGCTCACGATCCGCGACTGTTACGAATTTATGAATCATTAAGTCAAGATATATGGGAAACTTCAAAGAAGACATCGTAAAGACCGAAGCGTTCATTTTCGACGTGGACGGCGTAATGACCGACGGGGGAATCATGCCCCTGGTCGATGGGGATTTCATCCGAAAATACTATGCCAAGGACGGCTATGCCATCGTCTATGCGCTCCGTATGGGTTACAAAGTGTGCATCATCACGGGCGGACGGGGCGCAACGCTCGACCACCGGCTCAAAATGCTGGGACTCACAGATGTTTACCTGGACTGCATGGACAAAATATCAGCCATGCAGGATTTCTTCGCACGCCACGGACTCGATCCGGCGAACGTTATCTACATGGGCGACGACATCCCGGACCTGGAGTGTATGAAAGCAGTCGGAATCCCCGTCTGTCCCTCGGATGCCGCGTCCGAGGTGATCGAAGCCTCGCGCTACGTTTCGGAGTTCGCGGGCGGGCACGGCTGCGTGCGCGACATCATCGAACAGGTACTCCGCGCCAGGGGCGACTGGGCCCGCGATTCCCGGGGCATGCACAGCTCGAATATCGCCGCGTCGCGGTAAAACCAAAAAGCAACGAAAGGGGCTGTCTAAAACTGTTAGACAGCCCCTTTTTCATTTTTCAGAAACAGCAGGAATTAACCACAATCGAACCCTCTTCCTCCGGGAAACAGTTCCCGTGATCGGACACATTCCTCGGTTCCAAGAATTTATTTTTACTCAAGTCCAAAGAGGACAACCGGTTATTGCAACAATACAGCTTTCTCAAAATCGGATTTCCCGAAAGATCCAACGTAGTCAATTGGTTGTCATTACACCACAACGTTTCCAACACCGAATTATGCGACACATCCAACGTAGTAAGCAAATTTTCACCACACGACAGCCAATTTAACGACCGGTTGTGGGATACATCTAACGAGGAGAGCGAGTTCCTGTCGCACGAAATCCATGTCAGAGCCTTGCAACGAGATACGTCCAGTCGGCTCAATTTATTCATGGGACAATCCAATTCCTTCAAATTCGGAACAGCGCCGAGATTCAGACGCTCCAATTCATTTCTACTGCAATTCAAATATATCAAATCCCGGTTCCGACTGACATCCAAGGTTTTCAGCCAACAGCCCGAGCATTCCAACGTGTCGAGTTTGGTATTTTTACTAACATCCAGGGTTTCCAAACGGTTCTTTTTGACAAAACCATTTCCGCACATAAGTTTTTTCAGTTCCAAATTATGCGACACATCCAAACTCGACAGACTGTTTTCCGTGCACACCAACTCTTTCAACAGGGGATTACCAGTCACATCCAACGCTTTCAACGAGCGATTAAATGCACAATGCAAAACAGTCAGCTTCGGATTCCGATCCGTTTCCAATGCCACCAGCTCATTCAACATGCACCGTAACTCCATTAGCACCGAATTATGGCTTACATCCAAGGATTTAAGACAATTTCCCGAACAATCCAACTTTACCAAACGAGGATTCTGCGTCAAATCCAACGTCGATATCATATTCATACAGCAATTCAACTCCTCCAACAGCGGGAAATACTCGATTCCTGCTAAGGAAGCGATACCCCGCCTCGAACAATCTATCTTCGTCGCAGCCCGACCGGCAGGTGTTACTACGACCCGGCTCCCGTTTTCGCCGATCTCTTCGATATACCCCTGTTCCAAAAGATAAGCCCGGAAATTGGGATCGGGAATCATGTATTGCAGATACGCCGGGCGAACAATCGTATCCGCCGCACGGTATATCCGACCTTTTTTCAATCTTACGGGGAATTTGCCACCGCATTGAATCCTGAACATATTCCCGCTGTCACGATCCGTCACGACCGTTAACGAATACCCTCGGCGAAACTCCACAGGCAGTACAGGCAGATAAAAAGAGGTCGATTCTTCCGTCAGCTCCCCCCCCGATCCGCAATCCAATACGACGCAAGGACTGACTTTCCTCTCTTCGCACACACTGTCGGGCAGCTCCTGCCTACTGGCTACCACCTTGATCGATCCTGCCAGAATTTCACCGTCGTTTCCCTGCAAAATAACTTGTTTCACCTTAATCGGTTCGAGAGCGAAGCTGTCTTTCCTCAATCGCAACTCCACAGCGGAGAACATATTTTCGAAATCGAGTGTCATTTCAGCCAGATTTCCCCGGTACCGGCCGAGCATAGGCACGCTCCGGCACCCCTTCTCATCATACTGCGCCACACCGACCGGAAGAAAAAAACTCCCGTCCTCTTGTAACGCAAATCCATACGGTCGCCAAGCTACGACCGAAACAGGATCCTCGATCCGCTCTTTCGGCCACATCTCTTTCATCAAATCCTCCGTCGAATAGGTTATTCGACCGTCAGCAGCCTGCATAGCAAACACCGGCCTCGATGTGAAAGACGATTTAATAAAGTCCAAATAGCTATTATCCTGAATTAAGAAGCCGATTCCATCCTCTTCGTTCCATACGAACTTCTCGACCGCACCATCGATGCCGATCGTATCCAAGGCGATACATCCGGCCTGATCGTTTCCCGATGTGTTCGACACTCCATTCGTCTTCGTCGTCGAAGCTCCGGAGCATGCCTGCAGCAAAAAACAGATAAAAAAAGACACTACCAATCTTGTACGCATACAAACTTCTCTTTTCTCTATAAAATTACAATTTTTCGAGAAATTCCGCATCCATAAACAAAAAAATTACACCGAAAAGGCGTAATTTTATCAAAATAAGACATCCGACCCGGGAAAATCCGGCTCGACTACACTTCCCATCTTTTCCCGATACGCGAGAGATGCTCCTGCAGGCGGAGGCGGAAATGTTCCCGGCGCTGCTTGAGGTTTTCACGCCACCCCTGCCAACGCATATAACGCTGTTTTTTCTCGGGATAAATGTCCGGAATGGTCAGCAGAATACCCGTCTCCTCCACACCGCCGAAATCGGTGTTGATTACCGTATCGAACACCCGCATCGTAGGCGAGAGATTCATATAGGCATTGATCAGCGGAGGAATGTTCTCGTTGAACTCGCGGATGCGCTGGATCAGGATACGGTAATTCTCCTCATAGGTCTTGCCCGTGAAAAAATGCTCGTAATAGGGATCGTCCAAATCGAGCTGCACGGGATTTTTACCCGCCACCAGATGATCGGGATCGGGAAAATAACGGCGCAGGAACCAGATCAGGGCATTGCGTGCCATAGCCTTGTACGAAGCGTACATCGTCACCTTGCCGAAAAGGTATTTCACCTTGGGATTCAGCACCACAAGCGCCCCCAAACCGTCCCAGAGGTTGTCCAGCGCATAGATACTCTTCGAATTGCCGCGCGACTGATAGGAAGGCTGTACGAACGAACGCCCCAGTTCGATGGTATAGGGCAGGTATTCCTTGCGGAATTTGTCGCTGAAGGTGAAATAATGTTCAGTGGAAAGATGCCGGGGATTTTCCGACGTGCAGACGATAAAGCGATAACCGCCCACGATCTCCTGCTCCGCAGGGTCCCAGACGATCAACTGGTAATAACCGTCGCCGGCGAGATCCTCCTCGTCTATATCCACGGCGAGCCCCGTTCCGCCCCCCGCCGACCGGAAGGCGACCTCCCGCAGGCGTCCGATCTCCCGCAGCAGGGACGGGCATTCGGCGGCATCGAAAATATAGATTTCATTCGAAGCCTTGTTCGTATTTCGGACCTTGCATTCAGGGGTCAATTCCGCGAGCAACAGACTTCGGCTTACAGGCTCTATGATGGGTTCCATGCTGTTAAATTTAGAGCAAAACTAAACAATTTATCCGTGTTTTGCTTCGGCACGCAACTTTTTTTCCAAAGAATACGCCTTTTCGCGTACGTAATCCGCCCGCTGCTGCCACGATCCGCATTCGACCAGCTCGTCCGTCGAAACAGGCTCCCCGACCAGTATCCGGAAATGTTTTCCCTTCTGCGAAAACATCTCGTCGGGCAGATAGAGCATCTCGATATTGAACCGGATACCTATCTTCCTCCGAAAATTGGAAAGGCGGTAAAAGAAATCGGATAGTTCGCCCTCGACGAAAACCGGCACGATCCGGCGCCCGGACGCCGCCGCCCGCTTGACGAAATTCGAACGCCACGGCAAATCGGACACCACCCCCTGCCGACGGCGCGAACAAAGCCCGGCCGGGAAGGTCAGAATCGGACAATCGCTTGCAAAAGCTTCGTCGAACCTGCGCAGGTATTCCCCGCATTGCGAACCGTGCTTGTTCACCGGGATCCAGAGCGGTCGCAGCGGCTCGACGTGCATCAGCAAATCGTTCACGATCACCCGCGCATCGCCGAAATATCCGACCAGCTCGTCGGCCAGCATCATACCATCCATTCCCCCGAAAGGATGGTTCGAGGCAAAGAGATACCGTCCCTTCGGGTCGAGCTTTTCGAGCCCTTCGACCGAATAGGTCACTCCCCAGAACTTAAAACAAGCCTGGATAAACTGCTGAGGAGGAAGCGCGGAATACTCATCCAGAATATAGTTGATTTCGTCCTGATGGATCGTGCGCTTGAGCCAGCGGATAACGAATCCCGGCACCCATCGGGGGATCC
>UMFA01034313.1_pt1 | contig 15111 bp, 10 predicted proteins | sample 1964891 | NCBI WGS metagenome assembly UMFA01 (sample SAMEA4836034, study PRJEB28245) | human gut metagenome | biome: gut microbiome; material: fecal sample | place: Denmark | collected 2008
CAATTTCAACTGGGTGTCTTTCAAGAACTTCAAATTGCAATACTTGGGAGCTGCCAGTATAGAACAACTGCAAGCCACACTGAAAGAAAAGATAGAGGAGGCTAAGGCATACGTGGAGAACTGCCCCAAAGGCATTGCAGCCATCGTAAATGCAGCCATCACCCAAGGGAATAGTGCCCAAGCCACGGAAGGAAGCCTGAATGCAGCCATTGCCGCACTGACCCAAGCCATTGCGTTGGCAGAAGAAACAGCACCGGCAACCGAAGCATTCAAAACCCTCATGGCAACCTGCCAAGGCTATGCCAGCCACTCAAGCGCAGAAGAAAACGTAAAACAGGCATTCCAAAAGGCCATGACCGATGCCCAGGCTGCCTTAGATACGGCCACCAAGACTGAAGCCATCCAAGATGCCACCCAGACCTTGCAGGCAGCATGTGAAACTTACGTACTGAATGCGGCACCGGAAGAGGGTTATCCTTTCGACTACACATTCCTCATGAATGAGGCTAATAACTCTGCCAACGGATGGACCAAAAACGTAACCGGAGGTAACATCTATAACTTCCAGTACAAAGAATCTGCAGAAAAGAACAACGGTAACTTGCAGAAGACCGGATTCATGGAAGCTTGGGACGGCAAAAACTACACGGCCACTATCGCCTATACACGCAACGAGCTCCCCAACGGACACTACAAGGTTTCAGCATACGCCTTCACTACGGTTAATGGAAACACCAGTTTCACGGCCAACGACAAGGAAGCAAAAATGGACAATAGTACTGCCTTGTTCACGAATCCTACGATAGAAGATGTCATCGTGGACGAAGGCAAACTGACTGTCGGCTTGAACACAACAGATGCGAATTGGACCGGAATCACCAACATCCAACTGCAATACCTCTCCAAACTGACAGACGCAGAAGCTTCCGCCAAAGCCAAAGAAGCACTCCATGCCAAATTAGAGGAAGCCGGCAGCATGGATACCGAAACCAACGTGGGCACGGAAGCATTCCAAATCCCGGAAACGGCCATAGATGCATTCGACAAAGTCTTTGACGAAGCCGCCGAAATCTACGATTCATCAGAAAAAGTCGATGAGATAGAAGCAGCCACCAAGGCTCTGGAAGAAGCGATGCAAGCATTGAAGAACCCGACACTCAATGCCCCGAAGGAAGGCGAACTCTTCTGCATCGCCAACATCTCGGAAGGTTTCGGATATAAGAACAACGCCGTGTCTCCGGTTTACAACGAAGCCAAGGCTGAGGACGGAGAATATGACCTGAAATGGTACCACATCGTGGATGCCAACTACGCACAGGCTCTCAAATTCACTCCGGTGGAAGGAAAAAAGAACCAATACACAATCAGCTTCATCGACGAAGAGGGTAATACCCGCTACTTTAGTACACAAGCCTTAGCCGGATATATGGACGGGGGCAACGTGAGCACACGGCATGATCGCATCCGCGCAACGAAAGAAGCCGAAAAAGCATTGCCGTTCGAAATCAGCTTGGCTGGCGAAGGCGTGTACAAACTGAAAAACACCCTACATGGCAGTAACATCGGAAGCACAAGCGATGACGGCTTCTTCACCACGAACAATCTTTCCGACCTGTCTCTCGTGAAAGCGGAAAAAGCCAACGTACCCTTGTCCATCACGGCTGCGGGTTGGTGCACGCTCATCCTGCCGTTCGACGCAGAAATCCCGGAAGGCTTCGAAGTGTACAGTTGCACGGGTACAGAAGTTCCGGTAGGAACATCCACGGCATTGGTCTTGGAGAAAGCTGAAAGCATCGAAGCCCACACACCGTACATCGTAAAAGGCAAGGACGGGGACACTTACGATTTCTCCGACTACGGAACGGCCCTGCAAGACCAATATGCAGCCGAACTGATGACGGGTACCTTCACACAACAAAAAGCCGTTGCCAACACTTACGTGCTCCAGAACCAAGAGGGTAAAGTAGGATTCTACAAGGTGGCCGCGGGCAGCGAACCCACCATCAAGCCTTACCGTGCCTACATCAATGCCGACGTGGCCGAAGCCAACATCGTGGCCCTGCTTCTCCCGGGCATCGAAACCGGCATCAACGGAATCGTGGCAGAAGACGCCTTGGTGAACGTGTACGACCTCAACGGCATACTTGTACGCGAGAATGTGAAGTTAGGTCAGGCTCTCGAAGGCCTTTCCAAAGGCATCTACATCGTAAACGGTACAAAGAAAGCCGTAAAATAAACCGAACATCTGAAAAACAAAAAACAATGAAAAAGATTATGGAAAAGAGCAAATATATCCAACCAGAGATTTCAATATGCCATGTGGAAACCGACCAGATGATGATGGTAGGCAGCCCCATCCCTCCCCGTTCCGAAAGTCCTGCAGATGAGCACATCGACGTGTTGACCAACATGGAGAAGTTCACAGACATCTGGGGTAACGAGTTTTAAGGTTTCCCATTCGAAGAGGAACGGAACTACAAGACGTTTCCCGGTTTTGGGCAGTCCATCACGGGGCTGCCCCTTTCCATATCCAGACCGTTCCGGCAAGGCGGAATACTCCACCAACGAAACAATCCCCCAAGCTATCGACCTTCAAAATAAACTACGCACGTAAAGGTATCCCCCTTACGTGCGCAGTTCCTATCCATCCGGCTTAACCGGAAAAGAAGACCCGGATTTACTTATTCAGCTTCCAGGTAAAACCGTCTTTCGTATCTTTCACCTCAAAGCCCAAAGCGGCCAGGTTATCGCGGATTTTATCACTGGTAGCCCAATCCTTATTGGCTTTGGCTATCATACGCTGTTCCAAAAGCATATCCACCACTTTACCGAAAGCTTCTTCACGTCCGCTTCCGCCTCCCGTCTCTTCTTTCAAACCGAGAATGTCGAAAGCAAAGGTATGGAACACTTCGGTCAAGGCGGCCAATACATCACCGGCCATCGTAGCTTTTTGGTCTACCACCGTGTTGATGACACGGCAGGCATCGAACAAGTGGCTGATGACGATGGGTGAATTCAGGTCGTCGTTCATCGCCTCGTAGCACTTCCGGCGAAGTTCGTCCACATACGCCATCTCTACACTGCCACCCGCTGTCGGGGTAATCCGCTTCAGATTGGCTATACCTTCCATCAGACGGGCCAATCCTTTCTCACTGGCCTGCAAGGCTTCATTACTGAAATCCACCGTACTGCGATAATGAGCCTGAAGAATGAAGAAACGGATGGTCATCGGACTGTAAGCCTGCGTCAGGCTTTCGTGCTCACCGCTGAAGAACTGTGCCAAAGTAATGAAATTACCCAGACTCTTGCCCATCTTCTGCCCGTTGATGGTAATCATGTTGTTGTGCATCCAATAGTTCACCATGTCGCTGCCCTGGCTGGCCACGGCTTGTGCGATTTCACACTCATGGTGCGGGAAAATCAGGTCCATTCCTCCACCGTGGATGTCGAAATGGTCGCCCAAGTACTTGCGGCCCATGGCCGTACACTCGCAATGCCAACCAGGGAAACCGTTGCTCCACGGACTGGGCCAACGCATGATATGTTGAGGCTGGGCACACTTCCATAAAGCGAAATCCACTTGGTTATGCTTCTCTCCCACGCCGTCCAAAGCCCGGGAGTTGTTGATGACATCCTCCAAATTGCGTCCGGAAAGCTTGCCGTAATGATGCGCCTTGTTGTATTTCTCCACATCGAAGTACACGCTGCCCTCACTGACGTAGGCATAACCGTTATCCAGGATTTCCTTCACCAGTTCTATCTGCTCGATGATATGCCCGGTGGCATGCGGTTCGATGCTGGGCGGCAACACATTCAGAGCCTCCATGGCCGCATGGAAACGGTTCGTGTAGTATTGTGCCACCTCCATCGGCTCCAACTCCTCCAAACGAGCCTTCTTGGCAATTTTATCTTCGCCTTCGTCGGCATCGTGCTCCAAATGCCCCACATCCGTAATATTACGCACATAGCGTACTTTATAACCGATATGCTGCAAGTAACGGAACAGCAGGTCGAACGTAATGGCCGGACGGGCATGTCCCAGATGGGCATCCCCATATACTGTCGGCCCGCAGACATACATCCCGACACGCCCCGGCGTGATGGGTTTGAACTCTTCCTTTTTACGGGAAAGCGTATTATAGATAAACAATTTTTGTTCCATAATCAATGTATTTGATGGTCTATGATGCATATTCCGGGTCGTCTCCGTTTTCCCGGATCAGACGGAGCAGTTTCTCCACAGCTTCTTCCGCCGGAATGTTCCGCTCCACACATTCTTTTTTCTTATACAAGCTGACTTTACCGCGCGCAGCCCCCACATAACCGTAATCGGCATCTGCCATCTCGCCGGGACCGTTCACGATACAGCCCATGATGCCAATCTTCAGGCCTTTCAGATGCCCGGTGGCCGCCTTGATACGCGCTATCGTGTCTTGCAGGTCATAGAGCGTACGCCCGCAACCGGGACAAGAGATATATTCCGTCTTGGTCGTCCGCAAACGGGCAGCCTGAAGGATACCGAATGCGGTGGCGTCTATGTCGCGATGCTCCAACGTACCATTATTATATAGATACAGGCCGTCGCAAAGACCGTCGAAGAGCAAGGCTCCCATGTCGGCTGCGCTCTCTATCTGGAAATCCTCCTTTTCCTCCTGCCCGTGGGCGTACTGCTGGAAAATGACCACGGGGTTCTGCAAACCTTCACGCGTCAGTTCGTGCACCAGAGCACGATGCTCGCCCAAACGGTTCTGATGGTTGCTTTGAGAAATCACCACCACCTCCGGATGATATTTCAGGCAGGCACGCACTTCTTCATTCAAAGCTCCGTATGAAAGGAAAAGAAACTTCAAATCGGCTGTACACTGGCTCATGAAAGGCAGCATATTATAAGGAAAAGCCGGATACGTATCGGGTTCACCGGTCCAGACATCCGCATCCACGATATAATCCCCCTCACGCTCTTCCACGGGAGGCAGATTACGGCCGCAATAAATGTAGTCGGGACGAAAATCGGGATGAGCTTTGAAGCCTTTCAATCTGCCGGAAGCAGCCAAGTCCATACGGTCGGCTACGACAACCGGCACATGGTCTCCTCCGATATTACGCACGGCTCGCGTTTTCCGCCGTACGGGGTTCAAGTAATCGAAATCTTCCGCTTCGGCTGCCGGTATCATCATGGCACCGTCCCGACGGAGCACATAATCCACCAACTTACGTGCCACCGGAATTTCAGCCTCCGGAGCTTCGCTCAATGACACACGGACCGTATCACCGATACCGTCCGCCAACAAAGCCCCGATGCCTACGGCACTCTTGATACGTCCGTCCTCACCGTCGCCGGCTTCGGTCACCCCCAAATGCAGGGGAAAACGCATTCCTTCACGCTCCATGGCATCGACCAACAAACGCACGCTATGTACCATCACCACCGTGTTGCTGGCTTTGATGGACACCACCACGTCCTTGAAATCTTCCTTCACACAAATGCGCAGGAACTCCATGCAACTCTCCACAATACCTTCCGGCGTATCTCCATAGCGGCTCATGATGCGGTCGCTCAACGAACCGTGGTTCACACCAATGCGGATGGCCGTACGGTTCTCACGGCAAATGCGTAGGAAAGGAACGAAACGCTCCTCTATCTTTTTCAACTCCTGCGTATACTCCTCGTCCGTATATTCAAGATGCTTGAACGTACGGGCTGCGTCCACATAGTTTCCGGGATTGATACGTACCTTCTCAGCATACAAAGCTGCCACATCGGCCACTTTCGGATTGAAATGCACGTCGGCCACCAAAGGTACCGCACAGCCTGCCGCACGTACACCGGCGTTGATGTTCCGCAAGTTCTCGGCCTCACGCACCCCTTGGGTCGTCAGACGTACATAATCTCCTCCGGCTTCGGCAATGCGTAACGTCTGAGCCACACAGGCCTCGGTATCCATCGTAGAAGTGTTCGTCATGCTCTGCACCCGAATCGGATGGTTCCCGCCCAACGGCTTACCGCCGATCTGCACTTCACCGGTCTCCCTGCGTCGGTAATCGAACAAGTTCATCCGTCTGTCTTTAATTGCACTTAAACTTATACTTCACATCGGCCAGTTCCGTATTGGCCTTTACAATCTTCTGCTTCAGGTTTTCTTTATAACCCGCCAAACGCAAAGCCAGTCCTTCATCAGCCAGCGACAGCATCTGTGCGGCCAGAATGGCGGCATTCTGCGCTCCGTTTACACCCACCGTAGCCACCGGTATGCCGGGAGGCATCTGAATAATGGAAAGCATGGCATCTAAACCGTCCAACATCCCCTTGATAGGAACCCCGATGACGGGCAACGTCGTATTGGCCGCTATCACACCCGGCAAAGCCGCTGCCATCCCCGCTCCCGCAATAATTACTTTCAGGCCGCGTCCAGCAGCCTCTTTGGCAAAAGCCTCCACCTCAACCGGTGTCCGATGGGCCGACAAAGCGTTCATCTCGAAAGGGATTTCCATCTCATCGAAGAACTTGGCAGCCTTTTCCATCACCGGAAGGTCGGACGTACTGCCCATGATAATACTTACAACTGGTTTCATGACTTATCTGATTTTTTAATTGAACTCGTTTTCTATAATAAAATTATACCGGCAAAACCGCAAACCACTCCCACGAGGGTACCGGCCACCACTTGCGCCAGACTGTGCTGACGGAGCAACATACGTGCTGTCCCCACAGCTCCAGATATCAGTACCGTAACACACAGCCACCAAACGGGATTGAACATGAACAGTACCGAATAAGCCACTAACGCACCGATCACACCGCCAGCCCCGGCCGAATGCATGCTGATTTTCCACCACACATTCACAATGACGCATACCATCTGTATCAGCAAAGCCGACACTAAAATACCGCACATATAACGCGGCATGTGCATACGGAACATCAAATGAAGACAGGCCACGTAAGACAGGATGAACAATATATAAGGTATGGCACGGTTCTCCCGCAAACGCAGTTGCACCGGCGCCCATCCGTTCAGTTTACGATACACGTAAATACACAAGCGAGGCAATAATATAGTGAAAACATATACCATTGCCACCACCGTCAATTTGTAAAGCAACGGCAACAGGCTCAGATACGTGAAAGTGAACAAGGCCACAAACCCCACGATCGGTATGTAATATGGCCTGAACACTGCCGATAACAGACGAGCCGCTACAATAAGTCCCTTGTGTTTCATTTTCTTAACCGTGCTACGGGGATTCCCAGTTGTTCCCGGTATTTGGCCACCGTGCGCCGCGCAATGGGAAAGCCTTTTTCATTCAACATCGCCGTCAATGCCTCATCGCTCAGCGGCTTCTTCTTGTCTTCCGCCTCTACCAAATCTTTCAAAGCGGCCTGAATCTTACGGGTGGCAATCTCCTGCCCGTCGTCTGTCACATAACCGTCGCTAAAGAACCATTTGAGCGGATAAGTCCCGTAATGGGTCTCCACGTATTTACTGTTGGCTGCACGGGATACGGTAGAGATATCCAATCCCGTACGCTCGGCTACATCCTTCAATATCATCGGGCGCAACAAAGTCTCATCTCCTTCCAGAAAGAAAGGACGCTGCAAATCAATAATGGCCTGCATGACAGCGGTCAACGTACGCCGACGTTGTTTCACAGCCTCGATAAAGCCTTGTGCTTTTTCTATCTTTTGGCGGGTATATTGCAAAGCTTCCCGTTCCGGCCGACTCATCTTGGCACGCCCGGTATCCACCTGGTGAAGGATTTCCATGAACGAAGGGCTGATACGCAACTCCGGTACGTCGCCTTTATTGAACGAAAGGGTAATCCCCCCATCGTCATCGGTCTCTACGGCAAAGTCCGGCACAATCTGTTGGTAATTATGTCCTACCACCTCGCCCATGGCACTTCCCGGACGCGGATTGAGCTTCTTCAAATCTCTCTGTAAACGTTCGCATTCCGCCTCTGTCAAATGCAGACGGGCGGCAATTCTGTCCCAGCGTTTATGGGTAAATTCATCAAACAGTTTGTCGATAATTTCATACTCCAACTGTTTTTGCCGGCTCCCGCGATGTTCGTCCCGACGGAGTTGTAACAAAAGACACTCTCTCAAATCGCGTGCTCCGATACCGGGAGGATCGAAAGTCTGCAACCGGGCCAGCACTGTTTCCAGTTCCGCCTCCGTAGTTTGTATTCCTGCATAGATCTCCAATTCGTCCGCCAATGTGGAAAGTTTCTTTTTCAACAAGCCATCATTTTCCAACGAACCGATAAGATAAGTCATCAGTTCCTGTTCACGCGGCGTCAGGTCACATTCGTTCATCTGCTCCGTCATCTGCTCGTAGAAAGATGTCGTGTCGCCATAGTCCATCGTTTCCGGACGGTCTTTCCCTCCCCGTTCCTGCAACAGATAATCCGGCACATCGTCCGGAGTCCGATAATCATCCATCGCCTGCCGCACCTCTGCCGGACGATATTCATCGGAAGGCAGACCACCGTCCAACCCGGAAGTCTCGCTCCCGGCCGACTCTGCATCTGTTCCGTCATAGACATCTTCCGAAGACGTATCGGCATCCTCGGGACTTCCCAGACTTTCTTCCAACGCTCCGTTGTCTATCAATTCGTTTTTCACGCGTTGTTCCAGCTCTGAAACGGGCATTTCCAGCAACCGCACCTGCAACACCTGCTGCGGGGACAGTGTCTGAACCTGCTGCATAGATTGAGACTGAACTAATTTCTGTGACATATATACACGTTTAATGAGACGTTTTCCGTTGCAAAGTTAGCGTATGACCCGAAAAATGCCAAATATATTCAGACAAATGATTGGATTCCGCCCTCTCATTCTCTGACCAAAGCATAATCCAACTGCTTCTTTTCCAGATTGGCTTTCGCCACTTTTACTTGTACCGTATCCCCCAGAGAATAACGATGATGATACTTACGTCCCCACAAGCAGTAGTTACGCTCGTCGAATTCATAATAATCGTCATCCAAATCACGCAAAGGCACCATACCTTCACATTTATTCTCATTGATTTCCACATACAGGCCGAACTCCGTCACACCGCTTACGGTCCCTTCAAACACTTGCCCCAGTTTGTCGCTCATGAATTCCACCTGCTTATACTTGATACTGGCACGCTCGGCACTGGCAGCCAACTGCTCCATCGCACTGCAATGTTCACACAATTCTTCATACTTGTCCTGACTGGCACTGCGTCCTCCGTCGGCATACCGTGTCAGCAACCGATGCACCATTACGTCTGGATAACGGCGGATAGGGGAGGTGAAATGCGTATAGTAATCGAATGCCAACCCGTAATGCCCGATATTATGCGTACTGTAACGCGCCTTCATCATGGCCCGCAACGAAACGGTTTCTATCAGATTTTGTTCTTTCTTCCCCTGAATGTCGGTCAATAGCCTATTCAATCCTTTGGCCACCTCTTCCTTAGACCCTGTCGGTTTCAGTTTATAGCCGAATTTCACAATAAACTCACTCAGATTAATCAGCTTGTCCTGATCCGGCAAATCATGCACACGATAGGGCAGCGTCTTGGGCTTTTTATTTTTAGGCTGCTTCCCCACACTCTCAGCTACCGTACGATTAGCCAGCAACATAAACTCTTCCACCAATTTGTTCGCATCTTTCGCCACCTTGAAATACACTCCTATCGGTTTACCCTTATCGTCTATATCAAAACGAACCTCACTACGGTCGAAATTGATGGAACCATGTTCGAAACGCCGGGCACGAAGTTGTTTGGCCAAACGATTCAACGTTATCAATTCCGTGGCAAAATGTTCGGCCGGCAATACGTCCGACCCGTTAAAGTTCGGATCTGCCGCATGGTCGCCCGGCATCTTATAGTCTTCAGGCGAAGCTTCCTTATGGTCTTCCAACACTTTCTGTACTTCTTCATACGTAAAACGACGGTCGCTCTTAATGACCGTATGGGCCAGATGCCAGTCTTTGACTACAGCCTTGTCGTCCAACTTGAAAACGACACTATAAGTCAACTTCTCTTCGTTCGGACGTAAAGAACAGATGAAATTGCACAAACGTTCAGGCAGCATCGGAATCGTCCGGTCTACCAGATACACGCTGGTGGCACGCTTCACAGCTTCTTTGTCTATGATGCTCCCCTCTTTTACATAATGCGAGACGTCTGCAATATGCACTCCTACTTCCCACAATCCGTCATCCGTTTTACGAATGGAAATCGCATCGTCAAAATCCTTGGCATCCCTCGGGTCGATGGTAAATGTCGTCACCTCACGCAGGTCCTCACGCTGCCCGATTTCCTCGGCCGTAATACCCGGGTCGATCTTCTCAGCCTCATCTTCTACGGACTTGGGATAAGCATAAGGTAAACCGTATTCGGCCAAAATGGCGTGCATTTCCGTGGTATTGTCTCCACTCTGCCCCAATATATCCACGACCTTACCTATCGGATTCTTGGCATGTTCGGGCCATTCGGTAATCTTCACCACAGCCTTATCTCCGCTTTTACCACCTTTCAACGCTTTTTTAGGAATAAATATGTCGTTAGCCAGCGTACGGTCTTCGGTGAGCAGGAAAGCAAAATCCTTACGCACCTCCAATCTTCCGACAAACGACCTGTCACTCCTTTCGAGAATCTCGACCACTTGCGCCTCGCGTACATGATGCTTCCTGCGGGCCAACAAAGTCACTTTCACCTTGTCTCCTCCCATGGCATGCAAAGAGTTCCGTTCGGCCACAAGAACAGGCTCTCCTCCATCCAACGGGGTCACGGTATTTTTACCGTTCGCTTTGCGATTGAATATGGCTTCAAACACTTGCCCTGTGGTATTCAAACGGAAATGCAGCTTCTCCGTTTCTTTTATATAATCATCCATCGCCAAATCTTCCAACAAGTCCATACAAAGCAACTTGGCGGGATGAGTGTCCAGTTTCAAGTCTCTGAATATACGTTTAATGTCGTAAACCTCGGCGGGATTATTTTGAAAAAGTTCCATTAACATTTTCGCCAGTTCTTTTTTCTTCAGGCGCTTGCCGCCTTTCTTTCCTGTTTTTCCCATAAATCTGATATTTTAGAGGTTTGTTATCTATAATCTTTCTGCAAGTTAAGCATATTTATTCATTCCGCTCCTCTTTTATCTCTTATTTTTTCTGAAAATGCTTATCTTTGTTCTTTCTTTTTCATAAGCCAACAGACCAATGAAACTAACCGAACGGGAAAAAGCCATCTATCAAGTCACATGGGCAGGAAGTTTTGTCAACTTTCTGTTAGTCGTATTCAAGTTCATAGCCGGAATCCTGGGGCACAGCGCGGCCATGATAGCCGATGCCGTACATTCATTGTCTGATTTTGCAACCGACATCGTCGTACTTATCTTCACACGTATTTCCAATAAACCGCAAGACAAAAGTCACGATTACGGTCACGGCAAATACGAAACGCTGGCCACGGCAATAATAGGTATCGTGCTTTTTGCCGTAGGTGCAGGCATCTGTTGGAACGGCCTGCGAGCCATCCAGACCGTATGGCAGGGAGGCCGCCTTCCCGCCCCGGGCATGCTTGCTTTCGCCGGAGCCATCATTTCCATCGTCTCCAAAGAACTGATATATCGTTACACCATCCACGTGGGACGCAGAATCAATTCCAGTGCAGTCATTGCCAATGCCTGGCATCACCGTAGCGATGCCTTCTCCTCCATCGGAACAGCCATAGGTATCGGAGGGGCTATACTCCTGGGCGAATCATGGAGTGTGCTCGATCCCATGGCTGCAGTGGTCGTGAGTTTCTTCATCATGAAGGTATCCGTCCAGCTCTTGAAGCCGTGTGTGGACGAACTGACCGAGAAATCATTGCCGGACGAAATAGAAAAGGAAATCTGCCTCATTACGGAGAACACACCGGGAGTATCGGCCATACACAATTTGCGCACACGCCGCATCGGCAACCACTATGCCATAGAGATGCACGTCCGGATGGATGGGCATTTGACTTTGTATGAAGCACACGCCAAGGCTTCGGTCATAGAAAACAAACTGAAAGAGAAATACGGAAATGAAACCCATGTGGGCATCCATGTGGAGCCCGTGAAAAGTGCCGATGGCACTTACGAGGAATAAAACCAATAGAACAAACGCGTATGAAAATATTAGTAACAGGAGCCAGCGGCTTCATCGGCAGTTTTATCGTTGAAAGGGGACTGACGGAAGGACACACGATGTGGGCAGGCATGCGTGCCACCAGTAGCCGGAACTATCTTCAGGATTCCCGAATCCGTTTCGTCGAATTAGACATGGAACATCCTGAAATCCTACGCCCCCAACTGGCGGCATGCAAGGCCGAGTTCGGAGGTTGGGATGTCATCGTACATGCAGCCGGAGCCACCAAATGTATCCGGCGTGAAGACTTTTTCCGTACCAATACGGAAGGTACGCGTCATTTTGTCGATGCGCTCCGCGAACTGGACATGGTGCCCGGACGTTTTATTTTCATCAGTTCCCTCAGTGTGTTCGGCGCCATACGCGAGCAGGCTGTACGTCACGCCACTTCAGACAATCCCTGGATATATGCCCCGATACGGGAAGATGATACGCCACGCCCCAACACGGCATACGGGGAAAGCAAGTTGGAGGCCGAACGTTATCTCAAGTCTCTGAAAGATTTTCCTTACGTCATTCTCCGCCCCACCGGCGTATATGGGCCACGTGAAAAAGACTATTTCGTCATGGCACAAAGTATCAAACAACATGTGGACTTCAGCGTAGGTTATCGTCCGCAGGAAATCACATTCATTTACGTGAAAGACCTCGTACAAGCCGTTTTCTCTGCCATGGTAAAAGATATCATCGGACGCGAATTTTTCATCAGCGACGGAAACGTATACCACAGTACGGAATTCAGCGACCTGATACGCACGGAGCTCGGACATCCGTTCATGCTCCGAATCAAAGCCCCGGTATGGTTTCTTCGTGTCGTATGCGCCATAAATGGCAGTTTCAGCACATGGCGGGGCCGCACCACCACCCTTAACCGTGACAAATTTCACATTCTGTGCCAACGCAACTGGCAATGCGACATCCAACCGGCCGTGAAAGAACTGGACTTTCGTCCCGAATATCCTTTGGCACGAGGAGTCAAAGAAACGATAGCCTGGTATAAGAAGGAGGGATGGCTATGAAAATTTCCTTCCAATGGCTTACCGGAAACGACAATCAATCCAAAGGCTTATGGCCGATTGAATGGCTGGCCATAACCTACAGTATCCTCACGACCCTGACCATGTTCGTGCTTTGGCCGGACATGAACCATCCTTGGGACATGTTTGCCGACCGCCTGTACATCTTTCTCGGTACAATCTTATTATGGAGAATCTATCTCCTTTGGCCGCGCAGACTTATGACTTTCATCCGTATCACGGCACAGATGGCTTTGCTCAGCTACTGGTATCCGGACACTTACGAGTTCAACCGGACGTTTCCCAATTTGGACCACATATTCGCCCGATGGGATGCAGTGCTGTTCGGTTGCCAGCCCTCATTGGAATTCAGCCGCCTTTGCCCATGGCCTTGGTTTTCCGAAGCCGTAAATATGGGTTATTTCTCTTATTACCCCATGATTGTGGCCGTCATGGTTTTCTTCTTTCTCTGTCGCAATGACCGCTACGAGAAAGCCTCATTCACCGTCATGTGCTCCTTTTTCATCTTTTATCTTGTCTATATTTTCCTCCCTGTTGCCGGTCCCCAATTCTATTTTCAGGCCGTAAGTCCGGAAAGTGTCGAGAACGGGATATTTCCGTCTTTAGGCACCTACTTCAACCATCGTACCGATATGCTACCCTCGCCGGGCTATGCCGACGGTTTCTTCTGTCATTTAGTAGAATGGGCTCAGGATTCCGGCGAACGTCCGACAGCCGCTTTTCCTTCCTCGCATATCGGTATTACTTTTATCCTGCTTTATCTGGTCCGTCCGCAAAGCAAACGTTTCTTCTTCATATTATTGCCTTTCGCCATCCTTTTGACACTGGCCACAGTCTATATCCAGGCACATTACTTAGTGGATGCCATTGCCGGGATATTAGCCTCCTATCCGGTTTTCCGCCTGAGTGAATGGGCATATCAAAAGACAAGCCTTATTCTTAGGCATGAAACCTGAACACGAGTCAGCGGCTCGCCAATGGAGTATATTGACTCCCTTACATGCCGGACATATCTCCCTACACAGGATTTTTGCGAAAACGTCTTTCATCCTTCAGGTTATGCGACAAGCATCTCATAATATTGATATTACAGACTGAAGGATGTTTCAGGTATCCTTCAGCCAAGTTTCATTTCGCTTGATACAGGATGAAAAATCGTTTGGCGCAGAACGAAAAATCATTCGGCTGAGATTGACAAATCGTTCGGCTGAGAACTTTTTATCGCTTTCCGCCATGAAAGGAAACTGAAAGATGCCTGAAACATCCTTCAGACCGCAACACGTTATATAATAGAAGTTTACCACACAACCTGAAGGATGAAAGATGTTTTTCCAAAAACTCCTGTATAGGCCTGTCGGGAACAACAAACCCTCCGAAGCCTCCCGCCACTCATACGAAAAGTCCTTGGACGCAGCAACATCCAAGGACTCCGTATAGGAGTAATCCATTACTCCTGTCTTAGAACTTCACGCTCACTTTTTTACCCTCGTAAGCCACAGTCTTCTCCTGTCCGTCGGGCAACTTCACAGTAAACCGGCGTTCGGTAAGCATGCCGGGGTATTCCCCTTTGCGTGTCTCGACGGTCAAACGGCGGGCACGGTCGTTCCACTTGAAGTCGATAGTGGAATAGATGCCCTTTTCGTAATTATAATTGTCGCCCTCGTCTTCATAAAGGGTGAAGACGGCATCTGCGCCGGGATACACCCGAATTTCAAGGTTGTCCCACTTTTTCTCTCCGGTATGTTGCATCTCCTCGCCCAAAGGCACGATACTTCCTTCGCGCACAAACATCGGGATGTAGTCGATAGTGGTTTTCAATTCTCCCTCCTGACCGCCGTCATACTGTTTCCCCGTCCAGAAGTCGTACCAACGCGTACCGGCAGGCAAATACTTCGTGGTGCTGCGAGGCTGGCTGAA
>UMFA01016948.1_pt1 | contig 14793 bp, 16 predicted proteins | sample 1964891 | NCBI WGS metagenome assembly UMFA01 (sample SAMEA4836034, study PRJEB28245) | human gut metagenome | biome: gut microbiome; material: fecal sample | place: Denmark | collected 2008
CACCGTAGCGTAGACCTCTCGTCCGTGGAGGGGATGACGGAGAGCGTGTTGAGTAAGGTGCATAACCACGAGACGAAGGCCTACCTTTCCACCGGTTACCAGCGCGGAAGCCTGACCCTGAATGTGGGATGCGATGCCACTTACCGCCATGCCGACGGCAGCCGGGCGGACTTCAACACCGTGGATGCTTTCGATTTCCGCTACGGCCTTTTGGGAGAATACACGATGCCGTGGAAAATCCACCTGTCCACCCGTTTGAATATGTACAGCCGCAGGGGCTATGACGAAGCCGCCATGAATACGGACTATCTGATATGGAACGCCTCCCTTTCGCGTTCTTTCCTGAAAGACCGCCTGATGGTGAAGGTGGAAGGCGTGGATTTGTTGCGCCAGATGCGTTCCGTTTATATGGACGTGAACGTGCAGGGGAAGACAGAGACTTATTATAATATCGTGAAAGGCTACTATATGCTTACTTTGGGGTGGAAGTTGACACGAAATCCTAAAAAGCGGGAGTAAAGCGTGCAAAATGTCATTTCCGACCCGGTTTTCAGCCTGCCTGAAAAAAGAATCCAGAAAGAAAATGCAAAAATCAGCCCCTTCGGAATGCTTATATGGAGCATTCCGGAGGGGATGTTCTTAAAAAATGAGTTTCAATCTCAGCCGAATGAAAAATCGTTCGATTGAGATTGGAAAATCATTCGGCTGAGAAAAGTTTGGAAATGTCAGTCGGTGGTGGAAAAACGGGCTTCAGGCGTGAAAAAGCAAGACGTTCGCAGGCCGGTTTTTTCCCTTTTTTCGTCTTTTACGAATTATCTGACCCTTTTTCCCGAACGAGAATCGGATGCAAAATGTCAGTGTATTCCCGCTAAAGCCGAAACGGATAAATTCGTCATGACGGAAGTCAGCGGATAGTCTCTGTCTTTATTTCTCGTTTTGCCCCGTTCGGATACCAGAATGATAAAATCCCGATGCGTGAGAATCGTTTTTTTGCAGACAAATCCCACTCTGGGTGTGTATGGACGAAGGAGAAAGGAGCGAAATGTCAAATTGTCAGGATATGGCATTTTGACGGAAAAACGCTATCTTTGCCAAGATAAAGACCAAAGGTTGCGGATATGAGGATAGCAGTATTGATTTCAGGCGGAGTGGACAGCGCAGTGGCCGTCCACCGGATTTGCGAAATGGGATATAAGCCGGATTTGTTTTATATCAAGATAGGAATGGAGGGCGAAGGGCTGAGCTGTACAGCCGAGGAGGACATAGAGCTTTCTACGGCTACGGCACGCCGTTACGGCCTGCACCTTGAGGTGGTGGACCTGCAAAAGCAATATTGGGAACTTGTGGTGGGCTACGCCATGGAGCGTGCCCGGCGGGGACTGACCCCGAATCCGGACGTGATGTGTAACAAGCTTATCAAATTCGGATGCTTTGAACAGGAGGTGGGACACCGGTACGACAAAATCGCCACGGGACATTATGCCACGGTACGCGAGCGGGACGGTAAGATATGGCTGGGTACGGCACGCGACCCCGTGAAAGACCAGACGGACTTTCTGGCGCAGATTGACAGCTTGCAGGTGGCAAAGCTGATGTTTCCTGTGGGCGACCTGATGAAAGAAGAGGTGAGGCGCATTGCGGAAACGCAGCGTCTGCCATCGGCCAAACGCAGGGACAGTCAGGGCATCTGTTTCTTGGGACAGATAGATTATAATGATTTCGTACGCCGTTTCTTGGGCGAACGGGAAGGAGCTGTGATAGAAATCGAGACCGGACGCCGCATCGGCACGCACAAAGGGTACTGGTTCCATACCATTGGCCAGCGCAAGGGCTTAGGACTGGGGGGCGGACCTTGGTTTGTGGTAAAGAAGGATGTGGAGCAAAACATTCTTTACGTGTCCCATGGTTATGACACGCTTTTGCAGTATGGACATAGTTTTAATTTGAAGGACTTCCATTTCATTACGGAAAACCCGTGGGGCGACGCGCCGGAAGTGGATGTCACCTTCAAGACGCGCCACCAGCCCCATTTTATGAAAGGCCGCCTGCATCGCGCAGGGCATGGCTACCGGTTGGAAAGTCCCGAAAGGATACAGGGGATAGCTCCCGGACAGTTCGGGGTGGTGTACGATGCGGCGGCGGAGATTTGCATCGGGAGCGGCGAAATAGGGGTTTAGCCCCTTTGTTGTCCGGCATCCTTTCGGGACTTCCGGCTATATGAGCGGGAGGGTCACGAACCGGGTTTCCGGATATTCCTTCTCCAGTAAATGGCGGATGTAGCTTTCCGTATCGCGCCGGATGATGTCGTCTTTCTCTTCGGGGTATAGGTTGTACACGACTGTGTGCAGCCGGATATTCCGGTGTGCGATGGCTTCCAGGCTCAATAAGGTATGGTTGATGCTTCCCAATTTGCCGGAGGTGACGAAAATAAGCGGATAATGGCGACGGGCGATGTAGTCGATGGTCAGCAAATCACGGGTGAGGGGTACCATCAAGCCGCCCGCTCCTTCCAGCAAGACCGCATCGTAGGTTTCGCTGAGCCGCCGTGTGGCACGTTCTATTTTGTCGAAATCCACCGGACGTTTGTCTATCTCGGCAGCCAGGTGCGGAGAGCAGGGATAGCTGAAAATCTCGGGCATAGTCAGTCCGTCGGTATCCTCGGGCTGCAGTCCCGTGCCCATGATGCGGCGGTGCAGTTCGATGTCTTCCGAAAGTACGTCGTTCCCTGTCTGGATCAGTTTCTGGGTAATCGTACGGATGCCTTGTCCGTTCCATAATTTGGCCAGATAGCCGGTGGCATAACTTTTGCCTGTGTCGGTGTCGATGCCACTCACGAAAAATACATTTTCTTTCATTTTCCTTGTTTTTTGCAAATCATATAAATAGGGTGGTAAGTCAGGGGGACAGTCCCGTCTTGTGCGGCATATTGCCTGTGGTAGCGTTGGCAGAAATCTTCCAGTTGGCCTTTGGTCCATTTCCGGCTTCGTAGTCCTGTCACGCCGGTGGCCTGCAAATGTTTCAGCACATCCAAGGGTGAGGGGAATGTGAAATGCAGGATTTCTTCCCGGCTGTACACGATTTGGTATACGCCCGAAAGCGTCCGGCGCAGTTCCTCTAATGAGCGGTAGGGCAACGTTTCGGAAGTGAGCGAGGCCACTTCCCTTACGTTCTGTGGGCCGAATGTACTGAAGGCCAAGTATCCCCCGGTTGTCAGCAGTTCCCGGCAACCGGAAAGGAACCGTTCGGGACGCTCGAACCATTGGACGGCCGAACACGAAACGATTAGATGTTGTTCCGCAGGAAAACGCAGGGTTTCGGCGTCGCAGGCTTGGAAACGTATGGGGGAGGCGGTAGGCAGTCCGGACAGGTAAGGTTCCACTTCGGGGCAGATGTCGTTCAGGAGCAAGCGGCCGGGACGGATTCCACGGAGATATTCACGGGTGAACAGCCCTGTCCCGCATCCGATTTCAAGCACGTTCCAACCGTCGCCGTCGGGGATGTGTCTTTTGATGCCCTCAGCCATGTGCCGGGCCACGTGTTTTTGCATTCCGGCTTGTCGGTCGTAGCTGTCGGTCGCTTTCGCAAAACGTTGCCGTATCAATGCCTTGTCCATTCTTCCCCCTTTCCTTCGAGCAGACGGCTGAACAGCGATGTCTCGTAGTGTTCGGCTTCCGTTTCCATGATTTCCGTTCCTTGCCATGCCTCATGTTGGTTGCGTGGCGGGAATATTTTGTCCCGGTTGCCTATGATGGCCCTGTCCCAGATGAAAGAGGAACTTCCGTATGCGGTTATTCCCAGTGCCAGTGCGGCCAGTTCTTCGCGGAGTTCTTCCGCCGTACGGGTGGGGGTGCGGGACAGGAATTCTTCCGTTTGTCCGGAAGAGCCGCACATCCTGCGGCGGAAACGCGCTAATGTGTCTTCCGAGAAGTGTTCCAATGTGCCTTTAAAAATCATTTCGGGAATCCCGCGCCGGTCGTCTATCGGGAAAGGCGTCCCGTTGACAGCCAATTTCATTTGCCACGGGAAGGAATGCCCCGTGAAGACCCGGCTTGCCGCCCATACACCCATCGACCATGCCAGGAGTCTGATTTCGGTGTAACCCTCGATTAGGGTATAGTCGAAATCCAACGTGCGGTAGTCGAAGCAAAGCAGGTAGTCATAACCTTCTTCCACGGGGCGTCGGAACAGGTTTTCTTCGCTTCCCCATCCGGCAAAAAACAACATGAGCCGGGGATGTCCTTCTTTCTTTATGAATGTTTGTTTCATTTTTGTTCTATCTTTAAAGTGTCGCCAATGCCGTACAGAGACGGTCTGTCTCCTCGTCGGTCAAGGCCGCAGTGAGCGAGATGCGCAGACGGGAAGTCCCCTCCGGTACGGTGGGCGGACGAACGGGCAGGACGTAAAATCCTTTGCGTTGCATGTCTTCCGCTTTCAGGATGGTGTTGCGGCTTTCTCCTATTACCACGGGAATGATGTGACTCGAAGACGGGCAGGATTTGCCACTTTCTTGTATCGCTTGCCGTACGTGGAGCGAATGTTTGGCGAGCCGGTTGCGGCGCTCGCTCCATGTGTCCAGACGGGACAGTACGAACTTTGTCCAGGCGGTATTGAAGGGAGGCAGGGCCGTGGTGAAGATCAATGTACGCATGCGGTTGACCAGATACTTCCTTATCGTTTGGCTGCATACCACGTATGCCCCTACTGAGGCCAGTGCTTTGCCGAACGTGCCGCACAGGAAGTCTATGTCCTTCAGGCAGCCTTGTTCTTCCGCTATTCCCAACCCCTTCTGTCCGCGTACTCCGACGGCATGTGCTTCGTCTACGTAAAGCATGACGTTGGGATATGTTTTTTTCAGCTCGGCCAAAAGGGCGAGGGGAGCCACGTCGCCGTCCATGCTGAAAATGCTTTCCGTCACGATGATGATTCTGGAAAAATCATGATGGTGCTTTTCCAACAGGGTTTGCAGTTGCGTGTAGTCCTGATGGCGGTAGCGGATACATTTTGCAGCCGACAGGCGGATGCCGTCTATCAGGCTGGCGTGTACCAATTTGTCGGCAAGTATCAGGGTGTGTGCGTCTGCCACGGCTGGTAAAATGCCTGTATTCAGGTGATAACCGCTGGAGAAGACCAGTGCCCCGTCCCGTCCGAACAAGCAGGCAAGCATCTTTTCCAGTTCGTCGTGGACGGGAAAATTGCCCGTCAGCAAACGCGAGGAGGAAGCCGAGAGCAAGAAATCGCGTTCGGAAAGGCCTTTCATGAATTCATCGCGTAGCGACAAGTCGGAGGCCAGGCCCAGATAATCGTTGGATGACAAGTTCAACATGTCGGTACCGTTTCGTATCATCCATTTGTCCCAGTGCCCGGCTTGTGGCAGGTTTCGCAAGTTGCCTGAACGTTGCAAGGCTTCGAGCATGTCGGTATATGTTTTGTCCGGTGTTTCCATTTTCGGTGTGTGGTTTGTTACGGTTTATAATGACTGCTTTTGTCCGGCGGGTATTTCTCCTACGATTTTCAAGAGTCCGCTTGTCAGTTTTGCCAGTTCCTCCGTTCGGATGACAAACGGAGGCATCACGTACACCAACCGTCCGAATGGACGTACCCATATACCTTCTTCCACGAACCGGCGTTGCATCCATGCCATGTCCACGGGATGTTTCATTTCTATCACTCCGATGGCACCCAGCACCCGTACGTCGGCCACTTGGGGCAGACTGCGGGCCGGAGCCAGTTCCCTGCGGAGTTGAGTCTCTATGCGTAGCACTTTTTCTTTCCAACCGTAAGACAGGAGCAGCCTGACAGAGGCGCAAGACACGGCGCAGGCCAACGGGTTGCCCATAAATGTAGGTCCGTGCATGAAGGTGTGCGGGGCGTGGGACGAAATGCAGGTGGCTACCCGGTCGGTCGTCAGTACGGCGGAAAAAGTCATGTAGCCGCCCGTCAGGGCTTTCCCGATGCACATGATGTCAGGCTCCACTCCGGCATGTTCCCAGGCAAACAGTTTTCCCGTCCGTCCGAAGCCGGTGGCTATTTCGTCAAAAATGAGCAGCAGGCCGTATGCCTTGCACAGCTTGGCCGCCTCGCATAAATAACGGGGATGGTAGAAACGCATTCCTCCCGCACCTTGTACTATCGGTTCCAGTATCAGTCCGGCCAGTTCGCTGTGGTGCCGCTCTATGGTCTCGCGTAGCGGAAGGATGTCCTTTTCGTCCCATTCCCCGTCGAACCGGCATTGGGGAGCCGGGACGAAGTGCCGTATGGGGAGTGCGGAACCGAACAGGCTGTGCATGCCCGTAACGGGGTCGCATACCGACATCGCGTTCCACGTGTCACCGTGGTAACCGGAACGGATGGTCACGAAATTGTTCTTTTCCGGCTTTCCGGCCGCATATTGGTATTGTACGGCCATTTTCAATGCGATTTCCACGGCCACCGAACCGCTGTCGGCATAGAAAATCTTTTGCATGGAAGGAGGGGCTATGTCCAATAGCAGTTTGCCCAATTCGATGGCCGGTTCGTGTGTCAGCCCGCCGAACATGACATGAGACATGTTCCGTAACTGGTTTTCCACGGCACGGTTCAGTACGGGGTGGTTGTAGCCATGCACGGCACACCACCAGGACGACATGCCTTCCACGAGTTCTGTGCCGTCTTCCAACGTAATGATGCAACCCTCCGCCCGTCTCACCTTATAGGTAGGAAGCGGGTCAATCGTAGAGGTATAGGGATGCCACAGGTGCTCCCGGTCGAAGCAGTCGGTAATCAGTTCATAATTCATATCCCGTTTCTTTGATTCGTTCTACATCTTCTTTCACATTTGAACCTATCGTCGTAAGCAAGTCGCCTGCTATGGCCGAATTGATGCCCGCGTACATGGCCCGGCGTATCATCTCATCGCTCAGTTGGGAGCGTCCTCCTGCAAATCTGAGATATGCGGACGGATTCACAAAACGGAACAAGGCGATGGTGCGTAGGATTTCTTCTTCGCTCAAAGGCGGCATGGTTTCGAGAGGTGTCCCTTTGATGGGATGCAGCAGGTTCAGCGGGATGGAAGATATGTCCAGCGATTTAAGCGTGAAGGCCAGTTCCGCACGTTGCCGCATGTTTTCTCCCATGCCGATGATACCTCCGCAGCAAACCTCCATTCCCACCCGGCGTGCGGCACGCAAAGTTTCTATTTTCTCCGCTTGTGTATGGGTGGAACACAGCCGGGCGAAGAATGAAGGGGCTGTTTCCAGATTACAATGGTAACGGACTGCCCCTGCCCGGTGCAGTTTGTCCAACTGTCCTTCCGAGGCAAGCCCCAGCGAAACGCACAGGCTGATGTGGGTGTGCCTGCTTAGGTATGCAAGATGTTCGCACCACGTGTCCACTTCACGGTCTGTGGGCTTTTTTCCACTTGCCACTAAAGAAAAACGCCGTATTCCCGCGTTTTCGTTTATTCGGGCATGACGTAGGCATTCCTCTTTCGAAACGATTCCGTATGTTTCTATTCCGGTGGGGTGGTGTGCCGATTGTGCGCACCATTTACAGTTCTCTGAACAACGTCCCGATTTGGCATTGATAATGGAACATAAATCGAATTTACGTGAAGCATGTCTCAACGTAATACGGTGGGATGCCTCGCAGAGGGCGTCGAGAGGAGCATTTTCCGTAAGTTGGAGTACTTCTTCCGGTGTGAAGGGCTGGCCTTCATGCACTTTTCTTTCCAGTTTTTCTATCATAACGTTCTGTATAAAAAGAGCGGAGTGACGAAGAAAACCGATGGGCATCCGTATGGATGTGGATGAGGTTCCTTCGTCACTCCGCTTTTATGGGTGACAAATAAATGAGAATACGTGGCAGGGGCTTCCGGGATATTCGTAAGTTTTATAACCGCAGAAGACCCGAATGCCGAAAGGAAAAAAAGGACGGACGATAGTTCCGGACTGCCTTCCGGTGGCCATGCCTCTTCTTCCGTTTGCATCCGAAAATCAACACCTCCGCGTCTGTTTTCAAGGTTCAGCGTGTTTTTGTCCTTTTTCAATGCGGAGTCGGCGATGCTTTTGCATACATGCCCAATCGTAACGTGGCGGTGCAGACTTCTGAATATGGCATATCCTTTCCGGTTCCAGCAACGGAAACGGATGGTTTCTCCAGTGTTATAGATGACAGTCTTGCGCATGCAGAAGTCTTTTAGTCTTTGCAAAAGTATGAAAAAAACGATAAACCGGAAACAAGCTAAAGTAGAAATAGGTTAAAAAAAGACATTCGATTTCATGGTAAAAACAACAGGAAAAGTTTCTTTATATGTAAACTGATGATTATCTTAAACTTGTTGGCTATGGTATATTATTTTAAAATCTGCCTGCGGTTCATGATGTCTACCCAAGTGTTCATGATGGAATCCTTACGACCGGTCGTAAAACAAACGTCTCGTCCTTCTCCTTGTGTGCGGAGAGGGACGGGACGAGTAACTTTTTTGCCGAAAAAATGATTATGACAGCAGCATCAAATCTTTTACCGAATAGATTTTACTCAAACGGCCGAAGGTAAAAAACTGGTCGTCCAAAATCATCCATTCTTCCCGTTCCTTCAGTGAGAGCCGCTTGATGTCGGGAAAGAACGACAACGGGACGATGATTTCGCGCCCGTCCGTCAGGTAGGCTGCCATCTTACCACGATAGCCGGTAAAATCCAGTTTCTTGATACCTACGTTTACATCTTTCATCTTGCACATAAGCATATTATTTTTCAATGTTCTTTACTTTTGTTTTTTCGCCACGAAATGTTTTGGTGATTTGTTCATTGATGAAATCCCAATGTCTACCTATGGCTGACACAATCAAGGCATTGTCTTTGGCATTCAATTCGCTCTCGGCTATTTCAATGTCTTTGATGCCATTCCGCTCTATCCATATTTTCGCCACAGAATGCAAATGCCTCCCTCCCTTACGGAACACATGGATGTGGCGACGGTTGTCGTTTACATCAGTGGGGATGCTTACCAGCAAAAACATTTTTATGAAAGCTAATTGTCCCATTTGCTTGATGCCTTTGTACAAAGGTAGTTATTTCTTTCTAAATTCATGCAAAAATAGCCTCTTTTTCGCTGATTATCAAAGAAGTTTCTTTCTTCTTAGAAATAATATAGCTTAGGAAGCTGTTTACTGCTTTCCTTCTGTAAGCAAAAATACTACAAGTTGTTTCATTGTTTGTAGGGCGTGCGGTAATGGGCTTCGCCCAATTCTTTCAACGTCTGTTCATTCCACTGGCCCGATTCCCATAGCTTTTCCATCTCTTCATCAGCGCGTTTGGCATAAAATTCCGAGATAGTATGTTTCAGTGCATTCAGTTCTTCTTCGGTACGGATACCCGCCATGATGTCGAGCATTTCCAACTGCGCCTTATTGAATATCGTTCTTTCCATAATTCGTGCAATTTCAAATAGTTCTGAATGCGAAGATAGGAAAAATATCCAATACCTTGTAAATTTCTTATTATTATTTCGTTTGCATGTTTTCCAGTTTGTCTTCCGAAGTTTCCGTGCCCGGTCTGCCTTCCGCCAGCTTGTCCACTCATGCGAAGGTGGCTTTCTGGAGGTCGTTCTTGAATGCCTCGTCGGGCTGGAAGTTGAGGTTGACGTTCTTGATGTTGCGTGCCGTTACGTCCTCTTTGGTATCTGCCCCGTGCTGCTGATGGTAACGCTGAAGCTGCCCCAGTAGCCCTGTTTCACGCTCTCGCCACCGAGCAGGCGGCGTAGGAGCACCTTGCGGAGCTGGCGTATCGCCATCATCGCTTCGCTGGGGGGGAGGGTGGCTTCTTCCGCCAAGTCCATTGCCACTTGGGTTTCGTCCACTTGTGCGGTGGTTACTTGGGTGACATATACCATTTTTGAGGTGCATCCGGATCTGTGGGATTATGCCGTTGTACGGGCTTTACTAAAATTGCCATACGTTTTCTGTCTTTTTAATTGTTGATACTATGTTTTGTTTCTTGCTGTTTCGCCTTGTTCTTCCTAAAATGGCATTTCGGACTTTCACTAATTTGTAACTCCGGTATCACCCGGATACGTCTCTGTACCGTCACTACTGGTTATAGTGATGAGACCGCATGTGGAAGTGCCATTTGTCTGGCCTTTTCCGATAAGCGGATCTCCTCCCGTAAGGGTGGATAGTATTTGCGCCCGCGTCTTGCCGGTATGCTTGATAGTGATTGTTCCGCAAGAGGCGGTAGCCCCGGCATCACTGCTGCCACAACCGACAACAACCGAAGTATAACCGTAGCCCTTAGACACTGATGCCGTCAGATTGGTATTCTCTATAAGAATGTTTCCACAAGCAGTTTCTACCGTATAACCCATCTGACCGGCACCGATAGCAGGCGAACCTTGGGCTACGATCGTGGCGTTTTTAATGGTAATGTCTCCGCAGCTCCCACTGATACTGCTCCCTATGCCTGCCGCAGTGGTGGTATACACCTTTACGGTACAGTCCAGGATGGTTATATTCCCACATTTTACACTATGCCCCGGACCGATGCCAGGACATTCACTGCTGTAAGCAGAATTGGCATCAATTTCAAGTATTCCGTTTCCCTGTATTGTGATATTTGCGTTTTCTTCCAAGCGGAATACCGGCTGTTGACGTCCATTTTCTTTAAATCCCAACTTGTTCGTCCCCTCCAGAATGATTGTCGGGCTGCCGTTCTTGATGCAAATACAACCATCACTACCATTTGTTAGGTTTATGTTTTTTAATGTGACAGTTGCCGAACCGTCAATCGTTATCCTTCTTTGGGCAACATTGCCATTGCCGTAGACAATCCATTCATCGTCTCCTGTTATGTTAATGTCCCCGCTTCCGCTATTGATGTCTATATTTCTGTTCTGATTTACCGTAATCGTAATTGTATGTACTTCCCCTTTTTCAAGCACAACTGCTTTCTGCAAATTGACTTTTGTGTTCTTGTCGTCTGCACTGATTTCAAAGGCTTCCGACGCTTGGAGCGTACCCGGCACGAGGCTGGCTTCGTAATACTCTCCGTTCTTGCGCATGGTGATATAGCCTACTTCACCTTCATCACCGACATTGCCATTCATAACGGTACAGGAGGTATAGCCTTTTACCTTTACCGTAGCGTTGCTTAAATTCCCCTGATACGAGCCTTTCTCCAGCTTCACACGGACTTTGGCAAGCTGGTGGGAGAATTTCAGTTTAATTTTCTGGTCTTTATATTGGGCTGTGGTTTCTTCCGCTTTCAGTACGTAGGCAAGTCCGCCCGATTGGTCGGCAAGGCTGACAGTCTTTTCTGTTACCGTGCTCTGTTCTGCGATGTTGGAATACCACGCATTGATAGTGGCACTGTTGGTGTTCTGCCAGTAGAGTTTCGGGTCGTAAGCAGTGATGCTCCCGCTTTCATCCAACGTGCAGGTAGTTTCCATGTCGTTACCCTTTCCACTCACCGCTACTTTTATTATTTCGCCGCCATCCCATCGGCTACTCATGCCGTTTTCTTCTTCCGATACACGGGTTTGCGGCGTGTTTTCCGGTGCAACCTGTACGGCGGTAAAGGTCATCGGGTACATCCCGTCGGGTAGAGCTGTGTCTTGTTCCGCCAGTTCGTCCTGCGAGCAGGAGGCGAGCGACAGGAGCACGGACAATAAATAAAACTTGGTTTGTAATATACTACGTCTCATGTTTCGAGTTTTTAGTTATTTTGTGCCACCGAGTGGTGCGAAACACTCGGTATGTGCTACTCTCATAGGAACACATCCCCTGGACTTACGCCAATGTTATCCGGCAGTGGCTATTCAAATTCATTTGCAGAGTATTATTTGTCATTATCAATATCAACATTGTTAAAAGTCACAGTCGTAAAGTTGATGACCCCGGATATGGTATATTCTGCACATTTTTTATTTCCTTTTTTATACCGGAACCAAACCGGACAGAAATCATCGCTTCCGGCTTTCACATTCGCATAAGCTGTAACCCAAGCCATATCCGGTAAATCAAGATTATCCAAGTTAAGTTTACCGCTAAATCCGACGGTAATATTACCTGTACTTCCTGTCCTTTTCGGATCTTCCTCTTTTTCCTTTTTGTAGTAACATTCAAGTGTACAGACAGTCCCTGACTGATTGTTGAGTTTGAGACCATTTATCAAATCATCTCCATACATTTCGCTGATACTTTTAAAAGCCACTTTCGTTTTGAAAGCAGTACCGGTTATTTCAAACGAAGCTGTTGCATCATAGTTCTTGTCATAAATAAACCAGACATCAGACGCACTGTCTTTTCCGGAAACATCGGCATACGCTGTCACCCAAGCACCATCAGGCAGGTCTGCTATTTCTGACAAATTCAATGTTCTACTTTTTCCAAGAGAAAAATTACCGGTTGAGCCAATAGTCTTAGGCGTATCGCTTTCTGTTATTTTGTAATAACATTTCAACTTGCATACCGTACCTGATGCATTCTCAAGCTCTATTTTATTGATTTTATTAACTTTATATATTGCCATTTTTTCTAAAATTTTAATTGTTCTATTTTGAAATTTACCATCTCGTGTTTTCCTCCTTTCTTTATGAGATGTTTCTATGTTCTCTTTGTACCACTGACGGATGCGAAACGTCCGATACACTTTTTATATAGCATATCTCCTGATGCCTGCTGCACGGATGGCTGAATTCATTCCTGTGCGCGTACCATCACATCCTTGAACTCGCCCGCAACACTTTGTCCCGTTACAGGGTCGAAGCTGTTGGCGTAGAACACGGAGAGCGTCCCGTCGGCTTCGATTGTCACGGTCGCCGTGGAGCTTTGCCCGGATTCTGCCGTCCAGCGCACTTCCCCGGTGGTGCAGTTCACCACCCAGTTCGTGTCGCTTGTAAATTCATTTTCGCCGGTGCGTGAATAGGCGGTGAAAGTGCCGTTCGCGCGGTACAAGTGCCAGCCCTCGTCGGGTAGTCCGCTGGAATTTTCCACCCACTCGCCGTTTTTCTTTTCGTAGCTTTTGGAGAGAATCCATTTGCCCACTAACTGTTCGGCCAGCGTCTTTTGGCTTTCGTCCATGCGGGCAAACGTCCATCGGAACTCTCCCTCCATTATTTCGCCCGTTTCCGAGTCGCGGGCTTCGTCGTGCCCCATGACAAGCGATGTTGCGTCCAGACTGAGCACATCGACGGTCATCGTGCCGAGCGTCAGTTTGCCCGTCGCTTCGTCCACTTTCCATTCGCCCAAGTTGAGCTTCGTATAGCCGTCGGGAGCCGTGAACGCACTCAACGCCGTGCCGTCCGTGCGGAGGGTGTAGGTGTGTCCCTCACCTTCGGGGATGAGGTCTTCCACCCATTTGTCGTCCTGCTTCCTGTGGCTTTCCTCCATGTTCCACTTGCCAGTGATGTTCTCGGCGATGGGTCTCAGGATGCCGGTTTCACCGTCTTTCTCCTTGTTATCGTTGCAGCCTGTGAAGACGGTCGTCGCTGCCAGACAGCAGGCTGCCAGAAAGATACTATTCGGGATTAAACAATTCTTCTTCATTTTTTCCTTTCAATTTTATGGTTTCTTTGCGCCACCGCCCACTGCGATGTGGGCAGCTACACTTTTTTTTATATATTAGGTGTATCTCCATGCTTACGCCGATGCACGGGATGGCTGTTTGTTTTTATTACATTTCTGCCTCAATGTCTTCCAAATCTTTTTTATTCCACGGTGTGATGGTGGGAGTGCCTACTGTCAACTGTGTCTTTTTGATGGTGATGGGTATATTGTATTGCGTACCACTCACCAGCTTGTTTCCATCGTTGCCATCCGCTTTGCTTAGGTCAATTTCTGCCGAAAAACGCTGTATGCCTGTTACTTCCCCTTGGTCGATGGCAGCAGTAAATTTGAGATTGCCGTTTGTAAACTCCTGCGGCAAGAGAATCAGGGTGTAGGTGATTGTTTTTGAGCTTTCTTCCTCTTTGACAGAGAAATCCGGGACATTTTGGGACTCGGTTTCGTTTCCTTGGAACGCCCAACCGGAGGGTACGGCTTCATTGTACGGTGAGATAGTGCCGTTTTCGGTATAGAAAATTGCATCGATCAAAAGGTTATCCAAGCCGAACACAGCCTTTTTGAGATCATCAAAGCTCACATCGTCGCCGCCTTTCACTTCCAAACACACTTTGGACATCCGGTGCTCGAAACTGAAAGACACAACCGGATTGGCCTTGCTCCCTTTGCCTGTACCGTAAAGGAAGTCGAATTCCTTCTGCAAGGACTGTTCTCTGGTATCGGCACCAATTATTGTAAACGTCGGATCGTCAAAGTCGTGATAGGGGTAGTAAGCCGTGAAGCTGACTTCATCCAGATTCTGGAAATAGATTTGCTCATCGACTGCTTCAAACTTGCCATCGGCTCCGCCTTGGGTAGCTTTGTAAGGGATATTATTGTACTCCGTATTGCCGGACTTGCCGGTAATGCCTATCAGGTTATCCGCTTCCCAATTTGTATCAACCATACGGGTGCTCACTTTGGCTTTTTCAATGCTGCCGGTGAAAGTGGCGGCTACCGGCCCATCCGTCAGATTCTCGTTCTCGTCGTTATTGCAGGCACTCATACCCAACAGGAGTGCGGCTGCCGTAAATAAATACTTCGCTTTCATTTATGTACTGTATATTAAGTTGTTATTGTTTGGTTTCTGTTCTCTCTTACATGGCTGGAATGTCATCCTGCAGGGAGACTTCCTCCCACGGTGCGATGGTACAGCCTTCCACCTTGATACCTGTTTTGTTCAACACGACACCCATGTTGTACTGGCGGCCTGCCACCCATT
>UMFA01013576.1_pt1 | contig 14759 bp, 13 predicted proteins | sample 1964891 | NCBI WGS metagenome assembly UMFA01 (sample SAMEA4836034, study PRJEB28245) | human gut metagenome | biome: gut microbiome; material: fecal sample | place: Denmark | collected 2008
AACAATGAACTTATGCTGGACGGTTCCTCTATTAAAGGTTTCAGAAGCATTGAAACATCTGATATGTATTTTTATCCCGACCGTTCTACGTTTGCTATTCTTCCCTGGAGAGAAAAAGAAGGAAAATGGAACGTAGCAAGAATTATCTGTGATATCCATAATGCAGACGGCACACCTTTTGAAGGCTGTCCCAGATGCAACTTAAAAAGAGTTATAAAAGAAGCCGAAGAAATGGGCTTTGTTATGAATATCGGCCCTGAGGCAGAATTTTTCCTTTTCAAAAAAGATGAAAACGGCTTGCCAACTACGGGCACACACGACTCTGCCGGTTATTACGACGTAGGTCCTGATGACAAGGGCGAGGATATTCGTGCTCAAATAGTTGACACATTGGAACAGCTTGGTTTTGAAATCGAAGCGAGCCACCACGAAGTAGCAAGAGGACAGCACGAAGTAGATTTTAAATATGCTGATGCTCTTACTGCTGCGGATAATATCGTTACATTCAAATATGCAGTTAAAGCTTCTGCTGACAGATTTGGACTTCATGCAACATTTATGCCCAAACCCATCTATGGTATTAACGGTTCCGGTATGCATTGCAACATTTCGCTTTTTGATATTAAAAAAGGCAAAAATGCATTCTTTAACGAGGATTCTGCATTCCAGTTGTCTAAGGAGGCTCTTTATACAATCGGTGCAATCCTTGAAAATGTAAAAGATTTTACAGCTATTACAAACCCGACTGTTAACAGCTACAAACGTCTTGTTCCTGGATATGAGGCTCCTGTTTATATTGCATGGTCGCTTGCTAACAGAAGTGCATTAATCAGGGTTCCTGCAAAAAGAGGTAATGCTACCCGTGTTGAGCTGCGCTCACCGGATGCATCGTGCAACCCGTACCTTGTTATGGCTGTATTGCTCACGGTTGCTATGGAAGGTATTAAAAACCAGATTAAGCCGCCGCTTCAAACAGAAGAAAACATCTATGATATGACAGCAAAAGAAAGAAAAAGAAACCACATTGATTCTTTGCCAGGCAGTTTAAACGAAGCGTTGGCTTTGATGAAAAAAAGCAAGCTTGTTAAAAAAGCTCTTGGCGAACATATCTTTAACGAGTTTGTTATGGCCAAAGAAATGGAGTGGGACAGATACAGAACAGATGTTTCGCCATGGGAGCTTAACGAATATCTGGAAAAATATTAAAAATTCTTTATTTTTAAACAAAGAAGCCTTCTTATTATTTTTAAGAAGGCTTTTTGTAATATAATATTTGTAAAATATAAAGGGTAAACAATGAACAGACTTGAGAAAAAAATGTTGGACGCGTTGATTGATTTAAAAGAGAATCATCACGTGGTGGGGGTTAAAGCAGAGTTTGAAGCAGAAGGTACAAGGATGGAAGAGGCTCTGCGTTTAAAAGAAGTGGTAACAAAAGCAGGGCTTGAACTGACAATCAAAATTGGCGGCTGCGAAGCAATAAAAGATTTGTTTGATGCAAGAATCATCGGTGTTAACACCATAGTTGCACCAATGATAGAGACTCCTTATGCAATGAAAAAATATGTTCAGGCAACAAAATTTGTATTCCCGGAAGAAGAGTGGCAAGATATCAATTTTCTTGTGAACATAGAAACCATCACAGGGTTCAACAATCTTGATGCAATGATAAAATCACCGGAATTTCAAGATGTTTCCGGAGTTGTGCTTGGCCGTGTAGATATGACAGGTTCAATGGGGCTTTCTCGTGAAGATATAAATACGGATGAGATTTTTGATATTGCAAATGCAACAGCAAAAGCTGTTTCACAAAACAACAAACAGTTTGTTATTGGCGGGGGCGTTTCTGCGCATTCCTTACCGTTTTTTAAACGCTTGCCTCAAGGCAGCCTTACTCGTTTTGAAACAAGAAAAATCATTTTTGATGCACAGAATGCAATAAATGATTCAAATGCAGGCAAGGGTATTTTAAAAGCTGTCGGGTTTGAATTAATGTGGTTGAGAAATAAAAAAGAATTTTACGGAATGATTTTTAGAGAAGACGAAGCTAGACTAGAGCTGCTTGAAAAACGTTATAAACTGGCAATTGAACAAGCCGGCGGGTCTTCTTGCTAGTGAGTGATTATCTGCGGGGAAAATAATGGCAAAAATAAAAGTTTCTGATTATATTGCATCAAGGCTAAAAAATATCTATGACATAAAAAATGTGTTTATGGTATCAGGCGGTGGAGCAATGCACCTCAATGACAGTTTTGGCAAATATATTCCTTATATTTGTAACCATAATGAACAAGCCTGTGCAATTGCAGCTGAGGGGTACGCAAAAGCCAGCTCTAAACTGGCTGTAGTAAATGTTACAACAGGCCCCGGAGGTTTGAATTGTTTAAACGGAGTCTTTGGCCAATGGACAGATTCTGTGCCTGTTTTATATATCTCCGGTCAGGTAAAACGAGCTACAACCCTTGCTTCTTGTCCTGATTTAAATCTCAGGCAGCTGGGAGATCAAGAAGCTGACATAATAAGCGTTGTAAAACCTTTAACAAAATATGCTGTAATGGTTAAAAATCCACTCGAAATTAAATATCATCTGGATAGGGCTGTTTATGAAGCAACTACAGGAAGAAAAGGCCCTGTGTGGCTGGATATTCCTATTGATGTTCAAGCGGCTGTGATAGATGAACAGGAATTAATAGATTTTGATATATCCTGCAAACCTCCCTCGACAAAGGAAGATTGCAAAATCACAGAAGTTTTGAGCCGTCTTTCCCTTGCAAAAACTCCTCTTATTGTTGCCGGCCATGGTATTAGGCTTTCAGGCATGAAACATACCTTTTTAGATATACTTAAAAATTTAAACATCCCTGTTGTAACAACCTTTAACGGTTTTGATTTGTTGAACGAGGATACTCCTCAATATATTGGCCGTATCGGTACAATCGGCCAGAGAGCAGGCAATTTTGCACTTCAAAATGCAGATTTGGTGCTCTTTTTAGGAACAAGAAACAATATAAGACAAATAAGCTATAATTGGGAAAACTTTGCTAGAAATGCATATAAAATTGTCGTTGACATCGACAAAGCTGAACTTGAAAAACCTCTTGTAAAGCCCGATATGGCAATACATGCAGACCTCGCTGATTTTTTACCTTTGCTTAAAGAATCTTTAAACTCTATTGATAAACCACAATGGCTTACATTTTGCCGGGATTTAAAAGAAAGGTATTCTTTTGGTAATACAAAAGAATATTCACAAACAGGAGATAAAATTAATGTTTATTATTTTGTAAGGCGTCTTACAGAGCTAATGTCTGAAAATGATGTTTGCGTCACTGCCAATGGCACAGCTATAATTGCAAGCGTGCAAACCGCGATGGTCAAGAACAATCAGAGAATATTCTCGAATTCCGGAGACGCTTCAATGGGTTATGATTTGCCGGCAGCAATAGGTGCATGTGTTGCAAACAACAAAAAAAATACAATATGTATTGCCGGTGATGGATCTTTGATGATGAATCTTCAAGAGCTCCAAACATTAAAACACCACAATCTGCCGGTTAAGATTTTTATTTTGAATAACGATGGCTATAGCTCAATCAAACAAACACAAACAAACTTTTTTGAAGGCCGAAATACCGGAGCAGGAACAAACAGTGGCGTGAGCATACCTGACTTTGTTAAAGTTGGCAGTGCTTTTGATATAAAGTCAATCAGGCTGGAGTCCCCTGATGAAATTGATAATACGATAAAAAATGTTTTGTCTGCTAAGGGCCCTGTTTTGTGCGATGTGAGAGTGAATCCTGATTATATATTTACGCCAAAACTTTCATCACGCAAGCTGGAAGACGGAACAATGATCTCTCCTTCGCTTGAAGACATGTATCCCTTTTTGCCACGCGATGAGTATGAAAAGAATTTTTATAAATAAAATGTTAAGAAACCCCTGTACGAAAGCTTTAAATTTTTAATTTGCTAATTTTAAACAAACAGTTCCAATAATAATTAAAGCGATGCATGCTGTTATACCTAAATCATCAAATATCTGGCCTGATGGTGTTAGAATTAAAAATTCTTATATCATCAAAAAATTTAATCGGTTTGCAAGGATTACCAACCGCTACACAGTTATCAGGGATAGAACGACATACAACACTTCCTGCTCCAATTATACTATTTTTTCCGATTGTAACCCCGGGTAAAATTATTACTCCACCGCCTATCCAAGCACCGTCTTTGATTTCAACAGGGTCAGCACCTGTTCTAAAATACATGGTGTCGGTTTCATTTCTATCTAAAATATATCTGTTCTCCGGTAATATTGGGTGATGAGAAGTGTATATTTGTAAGTTTGGAGCAAGTAGAACGCAGGAACCTATTATTATTTTTTCATTATCAATAAAAGTGGTATTAGGACCTACTATTACATCATCACCAATAAAAATATTTTTCCCTGTATCACAATAGAAGTTTGTACCAACAGAAACATTTTTTCCAATAGAACCAAATAAATCTTTAAGAATTTCTCTTTTTCTAGCAGTATTTTCGTAATCTAAAGAATTGTATTCTTTAAATAATTTTTCTGCTTTTGTATGAAAATTGATGTGTTCAGGAGTATTACATTTTATGTAATTATATTTTTTATTCGCCATAAACTAATTATGGCATGAAATCTAAAAATACAAAACCTAATGTGTATTTTGCTAATAAGAAAGTTCTTATGCTAAAATAACCCTATGAAAAAGGTTAAAATTACAGTATTGAGAAGAACATTTATTGAAGATTTAGCAAAAGAATATGGCGCTGAAAAATCTTACTGTTTGTCCTATGTTAAAAGAGGGGCAAGTTTTCTACGCAGATTGGGCGAAACCGGATGGTTTTTGCGATGAAGCCTGGAAAGCAATTTATCAATATGTTTTTGTTTTGGCTCATGGTGCAGATAAAGAATTGTTCTACTATAAGGATTGGATTACAAAACCCGGTGTTGCCATTTGTTCTTGTAATGACGGTTTAAGGCCTGTTATTTTCAAGTTAGAAGCTACTGAGCAAGAATCAAAGGCATAATTAAATTGGGCTACCAGCTCCTCAAATTAAACACTTCCAAGTGTAAAGAGTCACATGGTTTGATTACTTGGGTCAGATGGTCTGACTATTTTGGGCAACACAAATAAAAAATTTCCCTTTAATGTTTGCATTTTTCATTTTGATTTTATAAATTTATGATACGTTTCGTACACATAAAATTCCAATTTTAAAACTTTCGATTTAGGATATTCACTGAAAAATTTTAAAGGAGGAACTATGATACTAAAGATTGACAACAAAGGTTGCTGTAAAGATGAAATTTTTAAAACAGAATTTGATTTTGTTGTGGATGCTAACGAATATTATCATGAGCATTGTACACTTGATGATGATTATGATACAAACTATACCATTGCAAGTTTTGAAGAAGCGAAAAGACTTTTTGAAATGGAAGATTACACTATCAAAATCTTTTAATTTGTTGTACAATTAGTTCAAAAACTGAACTATACAGGTCAAACAAATTTATGGAGAGCTTTGTTGTATGTCATTTAATCTTGAAGAATGGTTGAGTATTGCAATAGATAAACTGCAAAAAACTTTTGATGAAAAACTCCTTTTTGTTGGCTTGCAAGGAAGTTACAATAGAGGAGAAGCTACTCCAGAAAGTGATATTGATTTAGTTGTTATTTTAGAAGAATTAAGTTTTGAGAATTTAAAACAATATCGTCAAATTATAGATGAAATGCCAAATAAAGAAATGGCTTGCGGATTTATCTCCGGCAAACAAGAACTGCAAAACTGGTCAAAAGCTGATTTGTTTCAATTCTTCTATGATACAAAACCATTAGTAGGAAATTTGGAAAATATTATTCAATCGCCAACAATTGAGGATATAAAAAAATCAATTAAAACGAGTTCTGAAGATTTATATCATGCTGCAGTTCATAGTTTTGTGCATTCGACTAATTTTGCCGAAGATTTACAAAGCCTGTACAAAATGACATTTTTTATTTTGCAAGCTAAATATTTTATTAAAACCAACACTTATGTAAAAACGAAAAATGAATTACTTGAATGCTTGCAGGGAATAAACCAAGAAATATTAAATATTTGCATAAATAGAAAACAACTCAATTCAATTAAAAAAAATGAACTTGAAACTCTATATGAGAAACTTATTAATTGGACTTCTCAGAATATCATTTTGTAAAAGGAATTAAAATTTCAAAATTTCATTGTCATTAGGAACAACAACATTTGCTAATTTAAGGTTTTTCACATCTTCTCTTGTAACGGTTAGGTGGCTCACTGTATCCATGTGGCTTGCAATAACCGTTGAGGATTGTGCATAATCAGAAATTGACTTGATATCTTCTAAATCCATAATCAAACGTTCACCATTGCCTATGCAAACAGTTGCACCGCAAGCGTTTATAACTATTACTTCAGGAATGTATTTATCGATTGTTTCTTTAATTTCATCATACCAAATCGTATCACCTGCAACATACAATGTTTTTTCTTGTTCGGATTTAAAAATCACACCCATAGCATCATAAGGCATTCCGACTTGCTCACAAACAGGTTTTACAGTTTCAATTCTTCCATGCTGACAAGGAGTTTTGATTAATCTTACACCCTCAAAATCAAGTCCTATTTCTGTGATTATTCGAATATTATTAAACCCGAATGATTTAATTACATTGAAATCAAACTCAGATTGAACAAAAAACGGAATGTTTTTATTCAATGCTTTTACTGCAAACTCATCAAAATGGTCGGGATGAAAATGAGTTAAAATCACAGCATCAACATCAACGATTTTATCAATACTTATCGGAAGCTCAACTCTTGGCTGTCTGATTTGAGGATTAACCCCTACATCGAAGCCTTCCATAAAATCTTTTGGCATAAGCCAAGGATCTATTAAAAATCTTTTATCGTTGTAAGTTACAATTATTGTTGCACTTCTGATTTGATGAATTTGCATAAAATCTCCCTTTTAAAATTAAACTAACACAAAAATTATAATCTGAATCATGTTATATAATAAAAAACTTATCGTGTAAAATTCAAAAAATATTTAACTGTAATTGCGATATATGACAATGGCACATAAATTACTAAGTATGCAGCTATCCCCGAATTAAAAAATAATACAGAAGTCAGCAAAAAGAATAAAATATCAATAATTGGCAAAGTCCACAGCATTTTTGATTTCTTTTTGCATGTTAAGGGTGCTGCTATAAAATAAATCGGTAAAACTGCAAGAAAATAAATTATTGATAAAATAAATCCTAAGTATTGTAAGGGCAATTTTGTTAAACAACAGGGTATAACAACAATTACAAAAAGACTTGCAAGAATATATTTATATAAGAATCTATTCTCCATACTTTTCACCCCACTTCCTCATTTCAAGTAAAATCGGAATCAAACTTTCACCCTTTGCAGTTAAAGAGTACCTACCCCTCAAACTCGTACACAGAGCCGATTACCCGAAAAAATCACACCATCTGCCCCGACCAAATTACTCAGTTTATTACACCAAGCAAAACGGACTTAAAAATACAACCAGTCATAAAAATACGAAAAGAAAGCTTTAATTATTTGAAGCTTTCTTTAAAATGGTTGCGGGAGCTGGATTTGAACCAACGACCTTTGGGTTATGAGCCCAACGAGCTACCAGACTGCTCCATCCCGCGCTATTTAGTTTTCATTTGCGGTTTACTCTGAGCAGTCTTCCAGACTTACCTCTCCTCAAACGTGACATTTAGTCACCTTTTCGTCGGCAGAGTATCCCGCGCTATTTAGTTTGTACATTATATTATTAAACGCTCAAAACCAAAAATCAAGTGTATAGATTTTTAAAACAAATTTCTTTATAATAATCAGATGAACGAACTGTTTTTGGAAACTGAACGTCTGCGCCTTTTTAAGATTGACGAAAATGATTTTGCACAATTATGCCTTATGCATAAGGATGAAGATGTTATGTATGCATGGGAGTATATTTTTTCTGATGAAGAAGTAAAAAATTGGATAAGTAAAAACATTGAATTTTACGAAAAATATAACCTTGGCTATTTTCTTGCGTTAGACAAAAATAAAAATCAGGTTGTGGGCCAAATTGGGCTTATGCCTGATATAATAAACGGTCAAAGGTTTTTGGAAACCGGATATATTCTGAAAAAAGAATTTTGGCATAACGGCTATGCTTATGAAGGTGCAAAAGCTTTGATTGAATATGCTTTTGATGTTTTACAAGAAAAACAGGTAATTGCCGAAATAAGACCAACAAACACTGCATCACAAAAAGTTGCAAAAAAATTAGGTATGAAAGTAATAGGCGATTTTGTAAAAATCGTACACGGAAAAGAAATGCTGCATTTAATTTACAGCATAGAAAAAGCTAAACTGTCTTAAAATAATCGATGGTTTTTTTGAGGCCGTCTATAATATCCACTTCTGGTTCCCAGCCAAGCTCTTTTTGTGCAACGGAGATATCCGGTTTTCTTTTGATGGGGTCATCGCCTGGCAGTGGTAAAAAAGCGATTTTAGATTGCGAACCGGTTAGCTCTATTATTTTTTGAGCCAGATCAAGCACAGTCCTTTCAGAAGGGTTTCCAAGATTTACCGGACCGCAAAAACCGCTTTTGTTGTTCATCATCCTGATCATTCCTTCGACAAGATCGTCTACATAGCAAAAACTTCTTGTCTGGGTGCCGTCTCCGTAAATCGTTATATCTTCATTGCTCAAAGCCTGCATAATACAGTTAGAAACAACTCTGCCGTCTTTAGGATCCATGTTGGGCCCATATGTGTTGAATATTCTGATAATCCTTGTCTCAATGCCGTATTGCCTGTGGTAGTCTGTCATTAGTGTTTCGGCACAACGTTTTCCTTCATCATAACAACTTCTTATGCCGATGGGGTTTACATTGCCCCAGTATGTTTCATTTTGCGGGTGTACAAGAGGGTTTCCGTATACTTCGGAGGTAGAGGCCTGCAAGATGGTTGCATTATGTTTTTTTGCAAGCTCGAGCATATTTAATATTCCAAGCACAGAAGTCTTCATTGTTTTGACAGCATCATACTGATAATGCGGCGGGCTTGCCGGACAAGCAAGATTGTAGATCTGGTCGCATTCTATATCAACAGGGTTGATAATGTCGTGCTCTTTTAATGTAAAATTGGGGTGCTCAAGCAAATCAGCAATATGTTTTTTTAAACCGGTAAAAAAATTATCAAGACAAATTACTTTGTTTCCTTCTTTTAAAAGCCTTCTGCAAAGATGATTGCCTATAAATCCTGCTCCGCCGGTTACCAAAATTCTTTTCATTACTTTGCCCCTATACAGTGATATTCTATGCCTTTTTCTTTTAACAAAATCGGGTCATACTGATTTCTGCCGTCAAAAATAACAGGTTCTTTCAGTTCTTTTTTTATTCTGTCAAAATCAGGATTTTTAAATTCATTCCACTCTGTTGCCAGAATAAGAGCATCTGCACCAACAATGGCATCATAAGCAGAGTCTTCACACGTGATTTTATCTTTTAAAATTCCCTTTGCCGTATCCATAGCTTTGGGGTCAAATGCACAAATCTTTGCACCTTGCATAACAAGCTCTTTCACTATGTTAATAGAAGGAGCTTCTCTCATGTCGTTTGTTTCGGGTTTGAAAGCAAGACCCCATAGTGCAAATTTTTTGTCTTTCAAATTACCGTTGTACCTTTTTATAATTTTGTTAATAAAAATATATCTCTGACGCAAGTTTATGTTGTCTGTGGCATTCAAAATTTCTGCACTGTATCCGTTTGCTTTTGCTACTGATATCAAAGCCTTTACATCTTTTGGGAAGCAAGAGCCTCCGTATCCGAGCCCTGCAAACAAAAACTTGGAGCCGATACGGTTGTCTGCACACATACCCCTTCTCACCATTTCGGAATTTGCTCCGATAGCTTCACAAATGTTTGCTATTTCATTTGCATAAGATATTTTTAATGCAAGAAAAGCGTTTGCAGCATATTTTGTCATTTCAGCAGATTTTATGTCCATTTCAATAACAGGTATTCCTGTTCTAATAAAAGGGTCATAGATTTCTCGCATTATTTTAAGAGCACGTTCATTCTTTGCTCCGAGAATGACTCTATCCGGTTTTAAAAAGTCCTGTACAGCTGCGCCCTGTTTTAAAAATTCAGGGTTTGACACAATATCGCAATCGTAGGATGTATTTTCTTTGATAGTTTGTTCTATTTGTTCACAAGTTCCGACCGGTACTGTGGATTTGTTTACGATTACTTTGTATTCGTTCATAGAATCCGCGATGCTTTTTGCTACGGTAAACACTGCGCTCAAATCTGCAGAGCCGTCTTCTTTTTGTGGTGTGCCTACTGCAATAAAACATACATCGCTGTTTTTTACAGCAAAATCTAAATCAGCTGTAAAAGTGAGTCTTTTTTCTTTTACGTTTTCCAAAATAAGATTTTCAAGACCCGGTTCAAATATCGGAATAATGCCTTTTTCAAGTTTCTTAAGTTTGTCTGTGTCTTTGTCAACGCATATTACATTGTTTCCCATTTCTGCAAAACATGTACCTGCAACTAAACCGACATAACCTGTACCAACTACACAAAGTCTCATTAATTCCTCCACATTTTTTTATAATTTTAACACGAAATTGTTGTTTTTATTGCCGGATTTTTGTATGCTGTATTATCAAGATAAATAAAGAGGATTTTAATATGAAGGTTTTAATTATAGGTGGAGGTGCCTGCGGTGCAAGCGCTGCTGCAAGACTAAGAAGGCTGGATGATAATGCGGAGATTTTGATTCTTGAAAAAACTCATGAAATTTCTATTGCAAATTGCGGTCTGCCTTATTATTGCTCTGACGTAATAGACAGTGAAGAAAAAATGCATGTTTCAAGCGTGCAAAAATTTAAAAACCTTTTAAATGTTGATATAAAAATGGGTGCCAACGTAACTGCTATCAATCGTATTGAAAAAACAGTTACTGTTAATGATTCAGAGGTTTTAAGTTATGATAAACTGGTGCTTACGCCGGGTGCTGAGCCGTTTGTGCCGGATATACAAGGGATAAATAACCCTAAAATACATACACTCAGAATGCTAAAAGACGGCAATGCCATAAAAGAGATTGTAAAAAATACAAATGCAAAAAATGCAGTTGTGATTGGCGGCGGTTTTATTGGGGTTGAGATGGCTGAAAACTTTAAACATCTCAAAGACGTAAACACTACACTGGTTGAGCTTTCCTCTCATATCCTTCCACCTGTTGATAAAGAGACAGCTGCATTTGCACAAAATGAAATGAGAAAACACGGAGTTAACCTTGTTCTGTCTGACGGAGTAAAAGCTTTTGATAATGATTATGTAGTATTGAATTCCGGCAGAAAGTTACCTTATGATATCGCGGTGCTTGCCATTGGTGTAAAACCACAAACCTCACTTGCCCGCGAATGCGGACTTGTTATCGGTAAATCGGGAGGTGTGAAGGTTAACGAACACATGCAAACATCAGACCCTGATATCTATGCAGGCGGTGACAGCGTTGAGGTAACCGATTTTGTTACTAATGCGGATGTGCTTATTCCTTTGGCCGGTCCGGCAAACAGACAGGGGCGTATTATTGCGGACAATATTGCAGGATATAAATCTGTGTACAAAAAAACAATAGGCTCTGCTGTTGTAAAAGTTTTTGACCTTACTATTGCAAATGCAGGTAATAGCGAGGAAAATCTCATTAAACGCAATATCCCTTACTGGAAAACTTTTACATACGGATTTTCACATGCAAGTTACTATCCGGGTGCAACAAGGACTATGTATAAATTGTTGTTTAATGCACAGGGCGATATCCTGGGAGTGCAAGCTGCCGGATACGAAGGGGTGGAAAAACGTGTGGATGTAATAGCTACATCAATGAGGAATTCTTTGAAGGTATGGGATTTGATAGATTCCGAGTTATGCTATGCTCCTCCTTATTCTTCAGCAAAGGACCCTGTAAATATACTGGGTATGCATGCTGATAATATTTTAAAGGGTTTTGTAAAACCGGCCTATTTTGAAGATATCAAGGACTCTGTGCTCGTGGATGTGCGCCCTGCAGCAGATTATGCAAACGAAACAATAGATGGTGCTTTGAATATACCTACACCGGAGCTTCGGTCAAGATGTGACGAGCTTCCGAAAGATAAAAAAGTTATTCTGTTTTGCAACACCGGTTTTCAAAGCTATGTTGCTTCCAGAATTCTTTTGCAGCGTGGATTTAACAATGTATACAGCTTGACAGCAGGCATAGAACTCTACAAAGAGCTTGTGAAAAATCAAAAGGCGCTGGCGGCCGAAACTGCAGCAACTGTTGTTTAATTAAAAAAGGTTTTCAAGCAGTGAGCCCTGTTTGGGCTTATCGGGATTTAATATATCAAGAAATTTTTCATAACAGAGGTTTGTTACTGTACAGTCTTTCAGACCTCTGTGCATTCCGTCTGTGTTTAAATTGAAATGCGCTGCAATGATACCAAGCTTTTTGCTTTGAAGCTGGGGTAAAAATTTTCTAGCCAGTTTTAGTGTATCTATATAGTCATTTTCAAGCTGCATGCCGTGGTGTTTTTGCAGTTTTTCGTTAATAAAGCTTAAGTCAAATGTAATGTTGTGACCCATTAAAATATAGTCTGAACAAAAGTTTTTGAAATCCAGAATTGCTTCTTCAATATTAGGTGCCGTTTCAAGCATTTGAGGTGTTATTCCGGTGAGCTCTGTGATAAATGTGCTCATAAAACCTCTTGGTTTAACAAGTCGGGAAAATTCTTGCTTTACCTTACCAAACGAAACTCTGATTGCGCTAAGCTCGATAATCTCATTTTGCACAGGAGACAATCCGGTTGTTTCAATATCCAAAACAACATATTCCTCAGGGTAAAGCTTAAGACTTACGTCTTTTTTTGTATGTTTATACGGCATTTGTGTACTTTCTTTGTTTGTATCTATAAATACATCGTACACTTTTAGTGGCATAAAAATAAATATTTTATGTCGCTATTTTTGTTTTTTGTAACATTTAAAAAAAGAAAATGGGCTGAAATAATGTTCTTAACCAATACAAAACTGGGAAAGTAAACACTTTAAATAATAAAAAAACAATCCAAATTAATAACATACAAAATAAATATATGATATATTTTTATCAAAGTTTTCTCCTTTTTTACATAACAATGAAAATACCTATGTCAAAAACAACATTTCAACACTAAAAAATAAGTTAACGATTGCAAAAAACAGAAGTTCACTAAATTTTAAAAATCTTTTCATGAACATGATTATATGAAAAAAGCCTGCAAATGAACAAGACACTCGTAGACTATAATTAAATTTATGTTAGTTTTTAAATCTTTTTTCAATCCAAGGCGTAACCAAAAAAGATAAATAGCTTGTTAATGCACCGCCTAAAGAAAAAAGATAAAGAAAAGGTAGCGCTTTTGTATTCCAGCCCAGATTTTTAAATGCAAAATAAGCCAAGACTAAAAATAAAATATCAACTATAAAAACTGATATTAAAAGATTATTCCGTAATTTTGGGTCACACTTTATATTATTCAATAATTTTGAAGTGTATTTGAAAAATTGAGAATATTTTACAAAGAATGAAAATATTTCCAGTTTGAAAATTCCATAAAAAACTGAAAATAAAACATAAGCTATTCCTGTATATGCCATTATGTCGATAGAATCACCAATATTTAATATGTAATTCCAAGTTAAAATAATCCAAATTGGCAAATTCGTTGACATAATTAAGTTTAATAAAATGAAAGAAAGTTGTTTCATAAATTATTATAAAAAAATAGGGTCTATTTTTAGACCCTATTTGTAGCTAATGCTTAATAATTTATCCAAACATTTTTAGGTAGAACTATTTCAGAGATTGTGTAATAGGTCTGAATTTTATTTTTTTCTTGCAATTCTCTTGCTGTTTTAACATTCCAATCTTTTTCATTGGGGTTATAGTCATAAGTGTCAAGAATTTTGGTATGTAAATCCCCTTGTTAGTCAATATACGTCTCTATAATATCGACATTTTGCAATGCATTTTTCAAATTACCCTTGTTAAAACTTATTGACTTATTCTCAACTGTTCCGGTTTTGATTAAGGTGTTTTTGTTATCAGTAATAAATTTTCTTAATTCATCTGAATTTTTTATAGCTCTAGATAAGGAACTATTTTTATGAAAAACAATTCCTTTGCTGTCACTAACACCCATTTGTTTTTGGATTTTATTCTGAACTGTTTGTTCAAGCTTATAATCTTTTAAATCACCGATTGTATTGTATATTTTTCCGTTTTCTTTAATATATTTATTGTCATATTGTAATCCATCAACTGAAATATTCCATAAAGCTACGGCATCAGGTTGATTGATTGACCCAATAACATCTATGCCCAGAGTGAATATTTTTAGCTTAGCTTCAGTAATCATATTTTCTGAGTATTGTCTTAATTTTTGAAGTTCATATTTGACTTTTGATATTTCTTTAATCGTTTCTGTTGTCGCAATTTTATCTTGTAATATTGAAACTTCCTGCTTAGCCTTATCACCTTTGTATTTAGCAAAATCAATATTTTCTTTTAAGTCAGACAATTTCTGCTTGTCTTTTGGTTCCAACTTGCTAGTATCAATAGTGCTTTCAAGCTTTTCAACTTCTCTGTCTTGTTCA
>UMFA01031444.1_pt1 | contig 14428 bp, 8 predicted proteins | sample 1964891 | NCBI WGS metagenome assembly UMFA01 (sample SAMEA4836034, study PRJEB28245) | human gut metagenome | biome: gut microbiome; material: fecal sample | place: Denmark | collected 2008
CTGAAAAGCGTAGTGGATGAAATAAACAAGATAGACCCACAGAAATTCAATGACCACGACCTTATAGGACGTGTATATGAGTATTTTTTGCAGGCTTTTTCCATCAACGCAGATAAAGAGGAAGGAGAATTTTATACGCCACACTCTATCGTAGAGCTTATCGCCTCACTTATTGAACCTTTTGATGGGACTGTCTATGACCCTTGTTGTGGTTCTGGAGGTATGTTTGTTCAAGCTGCAAAGTTCATAGAGGCTCACGGCGGAAATACGAAAGCCGTCAATGTGTATGGGCAAGAATCAGAACCGGCAACCTATCGTCTTGCGAAGATGAACTTGGCTATCCGAGGCATCTCCTACCATTTGGGCGATAGAGCCGTGTCTACATTCTCCGATGACCAGCATAAGGAACTCAAGTTTGATTATATCATGGCGAATCCGCCGTTCAATTTGAAGAAATATGCCGAATACGGAGGTTTTGAAACCGATCCCCGGTGGCAAGGCTATGGAGTGCCTCCTACCAGCAATGCCAACTATGCGTGGATTCTTCATATTCTTAACAAATTGAATGTCAGTCGTGGAATAGCGGGTTTCCTACTTGCTAACGGAGCTTTGGATGACAGCGATACGCAGGAAATACGTAAACAGCTAATCGAAAGCGACAAAGTGGAGGCTATTATCGTTTTGCCACGAAACATGTTCTATTCTACCGATATATCCGTCACTCTTTGGATATTGAACAACAACAAGAAAGGCGGACCATGGCATGGAAGGCAACTTCGTAACCGCACAGATGAGATTCTGTTCATCGACTTGCGGACTTGGAACAGTAATATATACGAGAAGAAATATGTTCGTCTGGCAGAAGCGGACATAGACAGAGTACGTCAAATATATTTCAACTGGCAAACCGAAAATTTTGCAGAATATGCCGAGCCGGAATTGTACTATGCTGCGCATCGTGACGAAATTCAGGAAAAGGGATATTCCCTCGTACCCTCCAGATACATTGAGTTTGTAGATCGAGATACGGAAATAGACTATCAGTCTGCTCTTTCCGAAATGAGTCATAAATTTGATGCGCTGAAGAAGAGATGGGATGCAAACGAAACGGAACTCGTAAACGCTTTCAAAATTTTAGGGTATGGAAAAGAATAAGTTGCAACATCATAATATAACAACCGATACACTCTTTGATGACATTCAAAACATCATAGAACAAGGCCGTCAACAGGCATACGCGGCAGCCAATCAAATTACGGTACTTACCTATTGGCATATCGGGCGGCGTATAGTGGAAGAAGAACAGCATGGAGAAACTCGTGCGCAGTATGGTACTCGGTTGATTAAAACATTGGCAGAACAGTTGATGCCTAAATACGGTAATACGTTCAGCAAGCGAAATCTCGATTACTTTCGTCAATTTTATCTATGTTTCAGCGATTTGGAGATTGTGAACACGCGTGTTCACAATCTGACTTGGTCGCACTTCCGCTCGATTATACAGGTTGCAGACCCTAAGGCCAGAGAGTGGTATGTAAAAGAGGCATCGGAACAGATGTGGAGTGTGAGAACACTCAATCGCAACATTGGTACACAATACTATGGTCGCCGTATGGCTTGTGTAAGGGAAGGATTGGCTTTACCATCTCCTGATATTGAAGCCAATGATCCATTGGAGTATATAAAGAGTCCGGTGGTTGCCGAGTTTTTGGGCTTCCGCAAGGATAGCAAATATGACGAGAGCCAGTTGGAACAAGCCTTAATAGACCATCTGCAACAATTTATCATGGAATTGGGGCGTGGGTTCGCTTTTGTCGATAGGCAGAAACATATTTCAACGGATACCGGTGATTTTTACATTGACCTCGTATTCTATAATATCAAGCTCAAGCGTTATGTGCTGTTTGAATTGAAAACACATCCTCTGACACATGCGGATGTGGGACAACTGGACATGTATGTACGGATGTATGATGACCTTGTAAAAGATGAGAATGACAACCCAACTATAGGCATACTGCTCTGCACCGAGACCGATAAGGTGATGGCTAAATATTCTGTCCTTAACGGTAGCGAGCAACTTTTTGCTGCCAAATATATGGCCTATATGCCAACGGAAGAAGAGTTGAGCAGGGAAATAGAACAGCAAAAACGTTTCTTCTTGGAGCAACATGGAAAGGAGGAATGATATGGAAGTAGATGATGTAAAATGGGTTAGGCTCGGAGATTATATCGAGCAATGTGACGAAAGAAACTCTGCGAGTGTCAACTATCCTGTAATCGGTATAAATCGAGATAAAACATTTATGCCGACTGTTGCAAATTTGGATGGAGTAGATATAGCCAAGTATAAAATTGTCACAAAAGGAATGTTCGTATTTAGCGGGATGCAGACTGGGAGAGACATTTGTATTCGCATTGGATTATACGACAATGAACAACTAGCTTTAGTTTCTCCTGCATATACAACATTTGTCATCAACGATGATAAAAAAGTTTTGCCAGAATACTTTTTCATGTATTTTAATCGAGCCGAGAGTGATCGTTATGGTTGGTTCATTAGCGATTCCAGTGTTCGATCCAACTTGGATTGGCCGCGTTTCCTTGATATTGAAATTCCGTTACCATCCCCTGACGAACAGCAAAAAATGGTGAATGTATGGAAAGCTTTTAGGGAAATCAAAGAACAAAACGAGGCTAAGGTAGCTCCTCTTATGCAAGTCTGCCAAAGCTATATTCAGGAATTGAAGTATAAATATCCGAAACAAGAAATCGGGGCATATATTCATCGCATAGATGAAAGAAATTCTGACAACCAGATTAAAGAAGTCAGAAGTGTTTCTGTTTCAAAGTACTTTAATGAAACGAACGCCAAGGTCGACAAAAACAACCTTTCAAATTATAAAATAGTAAGAGAAAATCAAATAAGTTTTGTCCAAACGACAGGGAACGAAAAATGTCTTTGTGCAGCTATCAATCATTTAGGTTTCCCAATTGTTGTTACTTCGGTAAACGAAGTTTTTGAAACAGACGAAAAGTATTTGTTGGCAGATTATTTACATTTAATATTTCGAAGAGCAGAGACTGATCGTTATGCTCGTTTTAATTCATGGGGAAGTGCTCGGGAGACATTTACTTGGGAAGATATGGTACGTTTTGCTATTCCTCTACCACCCATTGAAATTCAACGTGCAATTGTCAATATCTACAAATGCGCTAACGAAGCCAAACAAATAGCCGAAGAAGCAGACAGACTTTCACGTGAAGTTTGTCCGGCATTGCTTCAACATGTCATACATTCTTAAATAGCAACGATTATGGCAAACAAAGGGAAATATTATGAAAGTCAATTCGAGGAAGCAACTATCGAACTTCTCCGCGAGGCACATTGGCAATATACACTTGGTGATGACATTCACCGTAAATATATAGATCCACTCATTGAAGAGGATTTAAGGAATTTTCTCGCCGTTCAATACAAGGACAAGAATTTGACTACCTCCGAGATAGACGGCATTGTCGCCAATCTGCGTAATACAGGTGGACAGAATGACTATTACGCTCTCCGGAATGCTTTTTTACTCTATCGTGACGGTTACGATTTTGCATATAGTGATAGTCGGGATAATCCGTTCCGCATGGAGTACATTGACTTCGAGCATCCCGACCATAATATTTTCCGTTGCGTCAATCAGTTTGTCATGGGGCAAGGTCGTGAGAATCGTCGCCCTGACATTCTGCTTTTTATAAATGGCATACCCGTCTGCATCATCGAATTGAAAAATCCGACCAAGCAGAATGCCACGATACGCGATGCCCATACGCAAATTTGTACACGTTATATGCGGGATATTCCGGCATTGCTGAAATATTGTGCATTGGCAGTAATCAGTGATGGAGCAAAAAATGCTTTGGGTACGACATACACGCCATTTGAATTTTTCTATGAATGGAAAAAGATTGAAAATGAGGATAAAGCAGGAAAGGGACTGGACACGCTTCGTACACTCATTCGTGGAGCACTTTCACCGGAACGCATATTGGAAATATTACGGGATTATGTCTATTTCCCAGATCCGACAAAAGAAGATGACACGACTGAAATCGTATGTCGCTATCCGCAGTTCTTTGCTACGCGCAAGCTGCGAGAGCATATCCTGAATCATTTGCGTTCTGTCGGAGGTGATGGCAAAGGTGGTACATATTTCGGAGCCACAGGGTGTGGAAAAACTTATACCATGCTATTCCTTGCACGCCAACTGGTTTTACGATGCAGAAAGCAACTGGGTAGTCCAACTATTCTTATCATAGTAGATCGGGAGGATTTGGAAACACAAAGTGGAAAACTATTCTGTCGCTCGAAGCAGTATCTTGAAGATGAAGCCGTGAAAGTCTTTGAGACAAGGAAAGAACTTGCAGAAGAGATGAGCACGCGTAAAACCGGAGGTGTCTATATCACGACTATCCAGAAATTTGCAGAAACCACAGGATTGCTGACAGAACGCTCCAATGTCATTTGCCTAAGTGATGAAGCCCATCGTTCTCAGAACAATCTCGGATCGAAACTATCCATACAAACCGAAGGAGAAGCCGATAGGATTGGAGCGAAGATCACATACGGATTTGCTAAATATTTGCGGGATGCGTTGCCGAATGCTACCTATGTGGGTTTTACTGGAACTCCCATTGACGAAACCATACATGTATTTGGAAAGGTTGTAGACCAATATACAATGAAGGAGTCGGAGGATGACGGCATCACAGTCCCTATTAAATATGACCCTCGATTAGCTCGTGTGTTCCTAAATAAAGAACAAGCGGAGAAAGTAGAAGAGTATTATTGCCTATGTGCAGATGAGGGGGCAACGCCGGAGGATATTGCCAAGAGCAAGGCCGCCATGTCAAGCATGGAGGTAATTATCGGTGATGAAGATGTCCTGCGCCATGTTGCAAAAGACATTATCGAAGATTACAAGCGTCGAACTGAAACAACAGACCGTTTGCAAAAGGCTATGATTACTTGCGCAGACCGTAAGATAGCATTCAGGTTGTATAAAATCATGCGGGAGATGCAGCCCGAATGGTTCGAGAAAAAGAAAGCATTAAACGAACTTGTATTGACAGCGGACGAAAAGAATAAGCTGAATGACATCGCATTTGTCAATATGGTTATGACCAGAGATAAGGACGACGAAAAGGAACTTTACAATCTGCTTGGAGACAAAGAATATCGTAAATTCCTTGATTCTGAGTTCAAATCGGAGAAATCGAATTTCCATATCTCTATCAATGTAGATATGTGGATTACGGGATTCGATGTGCCTTGCCTGACGATGCTCTATAATGACAAACCGCTATCTAAACATACGCTTATTCAGACTATTTCGCGTGTAAACCGTAAATTCGACACAAAAGAGTGTGGTTTTATCATTGACTACATAGGTATTCGCGAGGAGATGAAAAAGGCCATGAAAAAATATGGTGGCGAAGTTGGGCCACAGGAAGATTTGGAGGTTGCACATGAAGTATTGCGGAATGAACTGCAACTTTTGCAAGAGCGATTGTCTGGATTGGTATTCGACCGTTTTTTCGGGAATAATGACCTTGCCCGACTTCAGTTCATTCAGGAAGCGGCTGAATATATCCTTGCCAACAATGTTGAACGGAAAGGTGAGGTTTCTTTCCTCAAACTTTTCAAGGAACATGTCAAACGCCTGCGTTCTGCTTATAATATCTGTAACCCTGCCGGTATTCTGACAGAAAAAGAGGTAGCATGGAGTCAATGCTTCATGGGAATCTGCTCTTACGTGAATAAAATGACTGCCGCAGAGCACGACACGGAAAGCATGAACAGGCATGTGGAACAGATGGTTCAGGAAGCAATTCTTGCAAGCGGGGTGGAACGAGTAATGAATGAAGGTGTTGAAGAAAATATTTTCAGCGACTCATTCGCCAAAGAGGTGGAAGATATAAAGATGCCATTCACTAAGTTCCAAATTCTCTGCAAACTCGTAGCCAAAGCGATCAGAGCATACAGCCGGACAAACAAAATACAAGCCGAACATTTCCAGAAGATGCTTGAAGATACAATAGATGCCTATAATACAAGAGACAAGTTAACATTCACCAATGAAGTGACACAAAACGTAGTGAATGATGTATGTGACATTGTTTCATACAAAATCAATGGGTTGTCGGACAAGTTGATGGACATTCTGAAAGAGCTTAAAGCTGATAGCGAGAAATTCAAGGTTTTGGGTATCACTTTCGAGGAGAAAGCTTTCTTCGATGTACTTGTCGAGGTGCGGGACAAACATGGTTTTGAGTATGCGGATGAGCGTTGTATTGGGTTGGCAAAGAAAATCAAGACACTGATTGATGATACCGCGGTTTATGCCGATTGGCTAAATAACGACAACCTAAAAAGCAAACTCGCCAACCAGCTTACCTATCTTCTCTACAAAGAGGATTATCCTCCTCAATGGGATGAAGAAGTCTTCCAAAAAGTTCTGGAGCAGGTAGAGAATTATAAGAAACATGAATAATATAAATTAGGATTGTCAAATTATGAACATCAAGGAATTAACATATTATATTCAATCTGCAAATATCAATTTCTTAATAGGTTCTGGTGCATCACGCCCATATCTCGCTACCTTAGGCTCAATAGAGAAATTGCTCACTCGATTAAATGATGATATGAGTTCTCATTTTGAGCCTAAATACAAAATAGCAGAAGCTTCTATATACAAGGCATTTTACGATTCAGTTATCGCACCAAATAGATCGTATCACAAATATGGATCTGATTATTCAGAAACGAAGAAAAATTATCAAAACTATCTAATTACATGGAATAGCCTATTAAACAAAAGGCATTCTCACATTCTCAAAAAACAATTGAATATATTTACTACAAATATAGACTTAATGATTGAAGACGCTGCTAATGGAATGGGAATAGAGTTAAATGATGGTTTTAGAGGAAGTATTAATCCAATCTATGATGAAGCCAACTTTATGAAATCCATTATGCAGACGAGCATACATTTTCAGCACACTTCTGAAATCCCAGTATTTAATCTACTTAAAATACATGGTTCTATCAACTGGAGTGAACATGGTAATCACATTGTACTTGAACGTTTTTGGAACTATTATGTAGATGAGGAAATTAAAAAAATGGGGGATGATAGATTTGTCAATCTGTTTAATACTAGTTCAGACGGTGAAAAAACAGAAAAGACATATGAGCAAATTATAGAAGGTGCAGAGGAACTTGAATTATTATACGAAACTTCGGAGTATGATGCTTTCATTACTGCATATAAAAAATTTATCATAGTCAATCCTACAAAAAGAAAATTTGCAGAAACGGTACTGGATTACCATTTTTACGAGTTAATGCGACTATATTCCAACGCATTAGAAAAAGAAAATTCAGTCCTTTTCGTTGCAGGATTTTCATTTGCGGATGAACATATTGCAACACTCACAAGGCGTTCTGCTGAAAATAATCCAACTTTGAAAGTTATTATTTTTGCTTTTTGTGATGAGGAAGAAGATGACCTCAAAAAAAATATCGGTATTGATTCTACTTGCGTCAATAACAATATTCTTATCATTACACCAACAAAATTGAGAGACATGAATATGGATGACGAATATAAGAACGTGGTTTGCGACATTGAGCGTTTAGATTTGAAGGCTATTAATAAGATATTCGACTTCATCAATAATACAATCCATACAAGTTATGAATAACAAGCATATAAGTATACATAACTCCGTATTTAAGATCGGTATAGTTTATTCTGTTGATGGTCGTGAAGTAAAAGTACGTGTTGATCATAATAAAAATTCGTCACATCTTATCTATAAAGGAACTTTAATTAAAAATGTTTCCGTCGGAGGATATGTCAAAATATTAAAAGGCTATATGCCTATAATAGGAAAAGTTGAGTCGGAATTTCTTTATGAAAACAAACAAGATGATAAGCAGCTATTGGTCGCGGAAAATTCCATCAATAGAATTTTAGTTGTTAAATTAATTGGTTTTATAGAAAATCAAAAGTTTTGTCGTGGTGTAAACGAATTGCCATTAATAGATAATGAATGTCATCTTTTAACAAATGAAGAATTTAATCTTATTCATACATTCGCTGGCTTCGGCAAAGAGACTATAGAGGTAGGTCATCTTGCAAATGATTTACTTGTTCCTGTAAATCTTGGAATTGGGAAACTTTTTTCTAGTCATATCGGAATATTCGGCAATACAGGTTCAGGCAAGTCATATACATTGGCTAAAATCTATAGACAGCTCTTTACTCATTATTCTGGCAATAGTGCATTTAAAGAGAATGCTCAATTTTTGTTTTTTGATTTTAATGGAGAGTATTCTTCCCATAATAGTATTATCTCGGATTCTGACAAAAAAGTATATAAATTGAACACAAGAAAAGATAATGGAGATAAAATTCCATTAGCAGATGATGATTTCCTGGATATTAATCTATTGAGTATATTCTCTAATGCAACCGAAAAGACGCAACGACCTTTCATTGCAAGAAGTATTGATTTGTATAAGAAGATTAATAAAGACGAAAATAAGTTCCGGAATTTTTTGAAAAAGCAAATCAAGGATATATTGATAATGTCTGATAAAGTCAAAAGTGAATTGCTTCTTGATTATGTAGCAGAAATACTTCCTCCCAAATATGACAAAAACGGAATAGATATAGGATTAAAAGCGGATTTTTATTATCACAACAATAGTAGTTGTTATTTTTTTTATGATTCAAATAACCAATTTATCAATTTGCAAGACCATCCGGATCAAATAGAAACGCGAAGTATATACATGCATGTAGATCAATTTGAGTTTACAGAAAGTTTTATTCATAACTTTATATGTATAATGTATATGCGAATGATATATGATGTGTTAGCAAACAGAGCAATAAATGAGCACATTGCTCCTGCAATTCATAAACTTCGTCAATCAGAATCAGACATTTCTCGCATATTTAATTCTTCAAAAGGTATGGGTGATTTTTGGGGCGATTCCAATGTTGTAGTTGTTGATTTAAGCGACGTAAATACCGACACAAAGAAACGTATCCCATTATTGCTGACTAATAAACTATATAATGAACATAAAAAAGCTGGAAAAGCTCAAAAATATTTAAATTTGATAGTAGATGAAGCACATAATATATTGTCTTATCAATCAACGCGTGAAAGTGAAGAGTGGAAGGATTATCGACTAGAAGTTTTTGAAGAAATTATTAAAGAGGGCCGAAAATTCGGAGTATTCATGACTATTGCCAGTCAACGCCCTTCTGATATTTCTTCTACTATAATATCACAATTACACAATTATTTTATACATCGACTTGTTAATGAAAAGGACATACAACAAGTAAACAATACAATTTCATATCTAGATAAGGTTTCAGTTGAATCATTGCCGATTTTATCAACGGGGGTTTGTGTAATTGCAGGTCAACTTGCAGAAATGCCACTTGTTGTACAAATAGGCAAGATAGAAGCTGGATTTCGTCCAGAAAATGAAACAATTGATATAGAGAACATATGGCAGGGCAAAGAGGCTGTAAATTAAACTGTGTCAACAAAGGGAATGAATAAAATATTAACTTTGCAAACACAGTTTATTTATGAGCGAAGAATTTGATTTTGAAAGTATCAAGAACAAGGCCATCGAACAGCTAAAAGCCGGTAAGCCCTTGTTGGGAAAGGATGGAGCGTTTGCTCCCTTATTGGAGAGTATTTTAAATGCAGCCCTCGAAGGCGAGATGGACGCCCATCTTTCCGAAGAAGAGCGTATGAGCGGCAATCGTCGCAACGGTAAGATGCAGAAGCAGGTACAGACATCCATGGGTGAAGTGACCGTATCCACTCCACGCGACCGCAATGCCACGTTTGAGCCTCAATTTATAAAAAAGAAGCGTGAGACCATTCTTGCCGAAGGAGTTGCAGACCGTATCATCGGGCTTTATGCTTTGGGAAACAGCACACGTGAGATAAGCGACTGGATGAAAGAGAATCTGGGTAACCGTGTATCTGCCGAGACAATCAGTTCCATCACCGACCGTGTACTTCCGGAGATAAAGGCATGGCGTTCCCGGAATCTGGATCCGGTTTATCCGATAGTCTGGCTCGACGCTATTCATTACAAGGTAATGGATGACAGAGGTTGTGCCATCAGCCGTGCAATTTATAATGTCTTGGCTATAGATAAGGAAGGGCGCAAGGACTTACTTGGTATGTATATTTCTAAAAATGAGGGTGCAAACTTCTGGCTGAATGTGTTGACCGATTTACAGAACCGCGGTGTTCGTGACATCCTCATAGCTTGCGTTGATGGTTTAAAAGGCGTCCCGGATGCCATCCAAAGTGTCTTCCCCGATACCATTGTACAACTCTGCGTTGTCCATCAGATACGCAATTCCGTCAAGTATGTCGGTAGCAAACATCAAAAAGAGTTCATAAAAGACCTGAAACATGTCTATGGCGCCGTAAGTAAAGAAACCGCAGAAATAGAGCTTCTTAATCTGGATGAGAAATGGGGCGAGAAATACCCGATTGTCATCAGGTCATGGCAGGACAATTGGGAAAGGCATTCAGAATAGGGGATGTAAAATAAACTGTGTCATGCGTTATTCTTGTTCAAGCTCATCGGTCGGGGGACGGCCTGCGCCAAGGGGCGGGACCACCCGTCCCGACGAGCGTAAAGTTACAACAATTTAAACCTGCCTCCAAACTTTATCGCCAGTTGTCCTCCACGACCGCCCAATAGACCAGTCCAATTTGTCCACGACGAGCAAGCCGCAAATTCCTGATAACGCATAGAACTACAGGCACACTTCATTGCATGAAGAACCTTACTAATTTTAGAAAAACTTAATGCGCCCTGACGTTTTTTGGCATGCGTTTTGTACTGTAGTTCCAATAATATAGTTAATTTTGCCAGTAGAGTCATTAATCAGAGGAATTTGCAGAGCATGAACAATCAATTTTCACCTAAAATATCAGAGGTTCTCATTTACAGCAAGGAGGAGGCGCTACGGCTGCACAATGAATGTGTGGCTCCGGAACACCTATTACTCGGGTTGATCAGGGACGGGGAAGGCAAGGCCATCCAAATCCTCCGCTTGCTCAATCTGGACTTCCGCTCGGTGAAACTACGCGCAGAGCAATCCATACAAGGTTCCGCCATGCAGGAAATGCCGGACGAGAACCATGAAATCATTTTAAACGAGAAGGCCTCTAAAATCATGCGCCTTTGCTTGCTCGAAGCACGCATGCTGAAGGCCCAGGTGGCCGACACCGAACACATACTTTTAGCCATTATGAAAGAAAAAGACAACAATGCATGCCGTATCTTAGAGGAAAACAGCATCCATTATACAGACATCCTGAACCTGCTCACCCAGAAGGCTGAGAAATCGGACGTACAGTCCGGCTTCGGTTTTCCGGACGAGGACGAGGAGGACGAATATGAAAACAAATCCTCGGCGGGAAACCCGATGAACGAACAGGGCACCACCACGCAAACGGTACAACCGCAAAGGAAATCGGCCAACAATACGCCGGTATTGGACAATTTCGGCACCGACCTGACACGCGCCGCCCAAGAAGGCATCCTGGATCCGGTGGTAGGTCGTGAAAAAGAAATAGAACGCGTGTCGCAAATCCTAAGCCGACGGAAAAAGAACAACCCTATATTAATAGGTGAACCAGGCGTGGGCAAATCGGCCATCGTGGAAGGACTGGCCTTGCGCATCGTACAGAAAAAGGTGTCGCGCATCCTGTTCGACAAACGCGTGATAGCCTTGGACATGGCGGCCGTAGTGGCCGGCACGAAGTATCGCGGGCAGTTTGAAGAACGCATCCGCAGCATTCTCACCGAACTGCAAAAGAATCCGGACGTGATTCTTTTCATCGACGAGATTCACACGATTATCGGTGCCGGTTCGGCACCGGGCAGCATGGACGCGGCCAATATGCTGAAACCCGCGCTGGCACGGGGAGAGATACAGTGTATCGGGGCTACGACCACGGACGAATTCCGGAAAAGCATCGAAAAAGACGGTGCTTTGGAACGCCGTTTCCAAAAAGTCATGGTGGAACCGACCACACCGGAGGAAACCGTACAGATACTGGACAATATCAAGGAACGTTACGAAGACCATCACAATGTGCGCTACACGCCCGAGGCTATCCGTGCCTGCGTACAGCTCACGGAGCGTTACGTTTCCGACCGTTGCTTCCCGGACAAAGCCATCGACGCCCTGGACGAAGCCGGGTCGCGCATACACATCACCCACTCTCCCGTATCGAAAGAAATGGAAGAACAGGAAAAGCGCATCGACGCCGTACATGCCTTGAAGAACGAGGCGGTAAAGAACCAAAATTTTGAACTGGCCGCCGACTACCGTGACCAGGAAGCCAATTTGCAAGAGGAACTGAACCGTATAAAAGCGGCATGGGAGGAGAAACTCAGCCGCGAGCGGGTCACTGTGGACGAAGACCAGATAGCCGAAGTGGTATCCATGATGACGGGCATTCCCGTACAGCGCATGGGAGAGGCTGAAGGACACAAGCTGAAAGACATGGCCGTCAACCTGAAACGGGAAGTCATCGGACAGGACGAGGCCATCGACAAGTTGGTGCGCTCCATCCAGCGCGGCCGCGTGGGACTGAAAGACCCGAACAAGCCCATCGGAGCGTTCATGTTCCTCGGCCCTACGGGAGTGGGCAAGACGTACTTGGCTAAAAAACTGGCCGAATACATGTTCGGCAGTGCCGACTCCTTGATACGCATCGACATGAGCGAATACATGGAGAAGCACACCGTAAGCCGTATGGTGGGGGCTCCTCCGGGATACGTGGGACATGAAGAAGGCGGACAGTTGACGGAAAAAGTGCGCCGCAAGCCCTACTCCATCCTACTCCTCGATGAATTGGAAAAAGCACATAGCGACGTGTTCAACATCTTGTTGCAAGTGATGGACGAAGGACGACTGACGGACAGCAACGGCACGACGGTGGATTTCAAGAACACGGTCATCATCATGACATCGAACTGCGGAACGCGCCAGTTGAAAGATTTCGGCAAGGGCATCGGGTTCAGCCGCCCGGACACGTCGGCAGCCGACAAGCAATACAGCCGCGAAGTCATCCAGAAGGCGTTGCACAAACAGTTCGCTCCGGAATTCCTGAACCGTCTGGACGACATTATCAATTTCGATCAACTGGACTTGGAGGCCATCAAACGTATCGTGGACATCGAGCTTAAACCCATCGTAAAGCGCGTGAAGGAAATGGGCTATACGCTGGAAACGGAAGAGGATGCCAAGGAGTTCCTTGCCCACAAAGGATACGACGTACAATATGGCGCGCGTCCGTTGAAACGTGCCTTGCAGACTTATCTGGAGGATGCCATCTGCGAACTGGTCATCAATGACGAACTACAGGAAGGCGAAATCCTGACCGTACGTGCCGCCGAGGGAGACAAACTCCGGATCACGCATGGCCTTGCCCAAGAATAACAATAAATATATGTTAAAGTGCCGGACGATGTTTTCGTCTGGCACTTTTTTTGTTTCTTCATCAGTGGCTTTCAAAAAGCCGAACAGAAGATAATTTCATACAATAAAAGCAATAAATATCATGCAAAAAGGAAACATTGGGGTAACGACCGAGAACATATTCCCCGTCATCAAAAAGTTCTTGTACAGCGATCATGAAATCTTTATCCGTGAAATCGTGTCGAACGCCGTAGACGCCACGCAGAAATTGAAAACATTGGCCAACAAAGGAGACTTCAAGGGCGAAACGGGCGAACTGAAAGTCTGTGTCAAAGTGGACAAGGACAACGGTACCATCACGGTGAGCGACCGGGGACTGGGTATGACAGAAGAAGAAATAGACAAGTACATCAACCAAATCGCGTTCTCCGGCGCCAATGACTTCTTGGATAAATATAAAGACGATGCCAATGCCATCATCGGACACTTCGGCTTGGGTTTCTACTCTTCGTTCATGGTGAGCAAGAAAGTGGAAATCGTGACCAAAAGTTACCAAGAAGGAGCAAAGGCCGTAAAATGGAGCTGTGACGGAAGTCCTTCCTATGAAATAGAAGAAACAGAAAAAGCCGACCGCGGAACGGACATCATCATGTACATCGACGACGATTGCAAAGAGTTCTTGGAAAAGAACAAGATTGAGGAGTTGCTTCGCAAGTACTGCCGTTTCTTGCCCGTACCTGTAGCCTTCGGCAAAAAAACGGAATGGAAAGACGGCAAGCAGGTGGATACGGAAGAGGACAACGTCATCAACAACACCACCCCGATATGGACCAAGAAACCGTCGGATCTGAAAGACGAGGACTACAAGGAGTTCT
>UMFA01037636.1_pt1 | contig 14090 bp, 10 predicted proteins | sample 1964891 | NCBI WGS metagenome assembly UMFA01 (sample SAMEA4836034, study PRJEB28245) | human gut metagenome | biome: gut microbiome; material: fecal sample | place: Denmark | collected 2008
GCCGGTGTACGTCCGGACCTGATCCGCCTATCGGTAGGTATCGAAAATGCGGATGATATCATTGCTGATATCGAACAGGCTTTGAACGCATAACAATACCGTAAAGGTATCAAATACTAAGAAAAGGCACGGGAATGAAAGATTTTCCGTGCCTTTTTATTTACCACAAAAAGAAAGTTAATTTCGAAGAGAATCATTTCAAATGTGAACCGATAAATCCTCCCGGATGTTTATCTTTGCAGGGAACCAAATTCTGCAGAGATATGAAAAAGAATCTATTAGTAGCATTCGTATTATGCCTTTCTTACGGATTTTCTTATTCCCATTCGTTTGATAAACCAATTAATCAGACAGCAAAGATGTCAAACTTTGAAATGGATTCGTTTACCACCAAGAATGGTAAAAGCTTGAAAATCACTTTCTTCAAACATGCCAGCTTATTACTGGACTATGCAGGACAAAAAATATTCATTGATCCTGTTTCCGATTATGCCGACTATACACAACAGCCGAAGGCGGATTTCATTCTGATTACGCATGAACATGGCGACCATTTCGATACCAAAGCAATAGCAGCTATCGAAACAAACCAGACCAAAATTATAGCTAATCCTAATTGCCGGAAAATGCTGAATAGAGGACAAGAGATGAAGAACGGTGATGTGCTTCAACTCGCCAAAGATATCAAACTGGAAGCCGTACCCGCCTATAATACGACTCCCGGCAGGGATAAATTTCATCCCAAAGGACGTGACAACGGATATATTCTGACTTTAGGAGAAACTCGTATTTATATTGCCGGAGATACGGAGGATATTCCGGAACTAAACCAGGTGAAAGATATTGATATCGCTTTTCTGCCGGTTAACCAACCATATACCATGACACCGGAACAAGCGATACGGGCAGCCAAAATCATCAAGCCACGTGTTTTGTACCCTTATCATTACGGAGAAACAGATATCCATAAAGTAAAAGAAGGATTGAAAAATGAGACAGGCACAGAAGTACGTATCCGGGCTTTGCAATAAGATATACGTAAACAATCAGAAAGTGGCTGAAAATATATTCACCTGAATATCCGAAAGGACCTTGAATAAAGTGCACCCCAAAAGTTAGATCTAAAAATTTTGGAGTGCACTTTAATATCTCAATAAGAATGATTTTCGCTTCAAGGGCTTCCCAAACATTCAGTCCCTTATAAAGAGCTTTTCCTTTTTTAATCAGTTACTTCCAATCACACAGCCTCGGCAGACAAACTGGAAATCACTGTATCCACCCAATATACAACTGTTCTATCCGCCGGCAAAACTCCTTCCAGATAAGGTGAATCGGATACCTCCTCCAACCATGCCGTAGTAATCGGTCCTCTTTCTCTTGTAGAACTTTGAGTTCCTAAATACGGACTAAAATTAAAAAACGTGTGTTGTTGCTCTACATTATTTTTATCTATATATGTAAAGACAAAAGCCTTTTTCTGTTTTCCACCCAATGAAGCCCACTCTATCTGGTATGTTCCTTCAACAAGAATTTGCTCATCCTCTGTCTTATAAATGAATTTCCCTCCTGTTCCTTCTTCAGATAAATGATATACATCATCCGGCCGCAAAATACAGATATCTCCTTTATTTATAAAAGAATAAGGAGCCATTGCCACATTTACTTTTTCCTGCAACTCGCTTTCCGAATCCAATGACAACATATCTTCACTGGGTCTGGAAACCTGAAATTCAGGTTGGTCGACGCACATAAATGTCAATACGCCATAAGAAACAGTCACAGGCAGGGTGACATAATTACCATCCTTATCAGTAACGGTAACCGTTACTTTCCCTTTTTTACCATGCGAACTAAGCCATAATCGGTTGTCGATGACTGTTGCTGTCACAATTGTTTCATCGGAGCTTTGTGCAGAGTAGCCACCTTTTCCATTGGCTATCCCGATATTCTCCGCTTCCCATCCGTTAAGATACAAAACTGTAGAAGAAACAGTGTTTGTACAAGTTCCTGTTTCGTCAACCAGTTCGGAACCACTAAATAAGATAATCTCTGCATCATCTTGACAGGCTGATACACAAAAAGCCATAACAGAAAGAAGAAAGAAGCCTAATAAAGTTTTTGTTTTCATATTTTCAGTGGTATGGTTAAATCCCGGCATATGCCATTGTTTTGCAAAGATATAAAGTATTTGTAAAAAACACTATCTTTGTATGAAAAGTTACCAATAGTACAGATCCACTAGATTCTTCCATACAGTGTAAGTTATATGAGATATACAACAAAAGGTCATTGAAAAGGACGTTCCCGGGGGAAAAAGGGAATGGGAAATACGGGAACGTCCTCAAAACATAACAATACAGAAATATGGACTTTCACAAGGGCGCATTTCTGTCTCTCTTATGCAACATTCCCTTCTATAAAAATATGGAGGAAATATCTGGAGAGGATATTATTATGTGGGAAATTTAGTTTATAGTCTTAAAAGCAATCTGATTGCATCAAAGTGATGAACGATAGGCAGTCCGAATATATTCTCCTACTGCATTGTCATCATTGATTTCTATGTATTTTTTCAATAAATCCGCAAATCCGGATTTTATCTGTTCCGTTTGCTTGTTCTCGCAGGCTGTAGAATATTCATCAACAGCCATGAGAAAATCCTGCATTCGTTCATTCAGCATTGTTCCTCCTGTACAAACCACATCGGAAATATAGGCTTGGATACTACCATTTTCTATGACAACAGGGAGGCGGTATTCCAGTCCCGATTTGCTGGCACGAATAGAAAGCACTTTTACTACGGGCGACACAATAGTCACCGTATCGGAAAAATCAAACTTTCCGTGGATTATTTCTGCACTATCTACCGGCTGCCCGCTCGAAACATCTTTCATATAAACCATTTTTCCTTCGAATTCGGGCAAAGGTGCACTGCCGTTAATCTCGTAACCTTTTATCTGATGCCCGGTGCAAGCCACTATCAGACATATTCCCGGAAGAAAAGATAAAAGTTTCACATATCTGTTCATTAAGCTCTTCATTCTTCTTTAAAAAAGAAAAGCCGTCCGCACTATCAGCTGAACGGCTTTCTCTTTTCATTCATACATTTGTATAATCATTCATCCTTAGAATCTGAATCCCAGTTTCACCACAGGCATTTCAAATATTTTGATATTGTGGTGACTGGCGTTATATTTATCAAATCCTTTCGGGCAAATCTGTATCAAGTCATAGCGGTAAGCCAGAGGGTGCATTTCGAAACCGAAAACAAAACCTTTGGCAATGCTATACTCAATACCTGCTACGGCAGCTACTTTGAAACCGTACATCTGACCGGCTTTACTTCCGGAAACATAGACCTGTGACGGAAGTTCTTCCGAGTCGTCACTATCCTTGTAGGTGTCTCCGGTGTATGGTTCGGTCGTTTCAATGCGTGCCATCTGGAAGCCGAGTGCGCCTCCGAGATATGGATGAATACGTTCGTTGCGAGTCTTGAAATAGTAGTTGGAACCGACAGATACATACCAGTTGTTGGTCATCTGCGCATTGATATAACTTTGCGCAGGGATAATCATGTCAGGTACACTGTTGTCTCCTTCTACATAGTCTTTCTTAGGAGTGAGGCTAACGTTCATGCTGAACTGGAAATTTACATCCCAATTGTCAGACACAAAATACTTACCTTCAATTCCGGCTATATTGACCAGACTATTATTATTCAGACTCCCGATGTTCAGATAGCGGTTCAGATCGCCGGAGTTATCCTTCCCTCCATTGGGAAGTCCGACTACTCCTCCGTCATTGGAGAACTTGGGAAGCAGATAAGAAGTGTTCTCGTTAAAGAACTTTCCGCTACCAAGCAGGACTGAAACCTGCCACTGTCCTTTTTTCGGGGCAAACGACGCATCATCACCGCTGCTGTAACGCTGCGCCATTGAAGGCGCAGCTGTCATACAGGTCAGCAAAAGTAATGTGCATAGTTTTTTTATCATCTTGTTACTTTTACGTAGTTAGGGAATTATTTCAAGAAGATAGCAAGAAGTGCTTTCAATTGAGCGCTTGCAGCATCATAGTCTGCCTTGGCAGCATCATATTCAGCCTGTTTTACTTTGATCTTTTCCTGGATACTTACCAATGATTCAGTAATATAATCTGTATCAGTATAAGTACCTGCCGCTAATTTCTCTATATTTCTCTTAGCTTTAGCAACATCGGCCTTAGCGGCAGTGACATTTGCCAAAGCAATCATATGTTCTTGCTTAACCAAATTCTTGATAGCTTCCAAAGAACCTAAATCACCATTAGTAAAGTTATTATTCAAATAAACAGTGATTTCCGTTTCAATCTTACCTTTGATAATTTCATTATTGCCGTATTCTTTTTGTACTGTTGCAATATTATCATTTACTTCTTTAAAGACTTTATCATAAGCAGCCTGGGCTTCGTCGTTAGCTTTCTTAGCTTTATCTACAACATCCGCCAAAGCAGCATTTGCTTTATCTTGAGCAGCCTGTTCTACAGCTTTTTGAGCAGTAAATGCTTCTTTCAAAGCTTTGTAAGTTTCTACCTGATCAATTATAGCTTGTAGACTAGCCGTTTCTGCTGTTGCCCAAATCATCTTACCAAGAGAACCATAATCATTCTTCAAGGCGTCTACATGATTACCACCAGCCGCAGCTATTACTTCGTCCTTAGATACTGGCAATCTTCTTGGATTATTACCGGAATTGAAATTATCGCTAAATACAGTAGAAGAAGCTGATTTCCATTTTTCCAATGGAGTCTTTACACTGGAGTCTTGCTCTACATCTATTAATTTTCCAATATTTTCTTTACTAATTTCATTTGCAGTAGCGATGTCACCAGCATCCCAAGTGATAAAGCCTAAATCTACTCCAACCACCTTTTTAAAGTTATTAGCGTCTGCTATCAGCCAAGCAGAGATTTTTTTCGTGTCACTTCCTTTTGTCACAGTTGCCTTAGTAACTTGTGCTTCTTTAGCCAATGCATCCTTATAGTATGCAACTAAAGCCGCAGCTACAGCATCAATATTAGCTTCTTTTTTTCTATCTTCTGGTTTAAGTCCATTATATTTCTTTATTGCAGCATTAGCGGCTGCTTCTGATTTCTCCAAATCTATTTTCAGACTTTCATCATAAGCTGCCATTGCATCTTCCCATGCTTTATAATCTTTAGCATAGTTCTCTTCTGCTTCTTTTTGTGCTGCAAGAGCTGTAGCCAATTGTGGTTTGGCCCATTCTATATTTTCCAAATCAACACCTTTAGTAGCCTTATCAATCAGCTTAACCCAACCATCAATCTGACTTTGTGCTTCAGTAATTTGTATACTTTTAGCATAGGCAAAAGTACCAGTAGAAGAATTATAACCAGCAACAGTTGTTCCACTAGGTATTACATCATTCAATCCTTTCTTTACACTTTCAGCCTCTACTTTCTTAGAATAAGCTGCAGCTGTTTTAGCTTTGTTCTTGTTAGAGTTCTGGTTATTTTTAGCAGTCTCCAACTTATTGCTAGTAGCATCCAAGTCAGATATCAGTTTAGGATTAGCAACTTCCAACTTGCCTTTTTCAATATTATACTGTTGTTCCTTGACTTTTGCAGCAGCAATTTCTTCTTCCAGCTTCTTGACTTCTGCTTCCCAATCTGCAACAGTAGTATACTCATTATCCAAGATAGCTTTCAAGTTATCAGCATACTTCTGCGTCATTTCTAAAGCAAATTCTGCATTTTTCAATGCATTATCCAAAACCGCTTCTAAATTATTATCAGCTACTATATCAGAATAGTTAGCTAATTGCTCCTGAAGTTTTTTCAAGCTACCGGCTTTATAGCCATCCGCAGACTGGGTAGGATCTTCAGTAATAAGATAAACATAATACTTAGTCGTAGAAGAATTAGTCTCCGTGCTTTCATCCGGATTTGTAGTAGTAGTGGAATTCGCAACTTCCGATGACAGAATTCTTTTGATAACAGTTGTTGAATATCCATACATTGCCTTGTCCATTGCTTGTTTTGCATAGGCGACTTGCGCTTGTACACCATTCAAACGAGCTTGTTCTTCATCTGTCAGCAACAACTTGGAAGCTTCAATCTGTTCCATAGCTTGCTTGTAAGCTTCCTGTGCTTTAGCAGTGGCAGTTTCGGCAAGAAGCATTTTTTCCTTATACTGCTCAACAATCAATGCCTTTTCATTTTCCCACTTAGTTTTGTCAGCTTCCGCTTTTGCAATGTCAGCTTCCGCTTCTGCTTTTGCTTGTGCAGTAGCAGCTTCTTCCTTTTCAATCAGGAGTTGCTTCAACTGAATATCCAGTTCATGCAACTGCAAATCAATTTCTGCAGATTTATTCTGAAGTGCCAAACCTGCATTAACTAACTCTTGCTCTGCAACCTGTGCTTTTCTCAATTCAGCCTCTACAAGCTCAACTGCAGCTTGAGCTTTGATAAAATCAGACTTTGCTCCCCTAAGTTCTGCAATGCCTTCCGGTTCATCGGTATCAATACATCCCGTGAATGTCGCCGTCGTACCTGCCATGAGCAAGGTTGCGACTAAATACGTCCATTTTCTCATAAAAGTAAATTAAATGTTATACAATTAATAAATAAAAAATTTGTTTGTACTAATTCATGATTTATTTCGCTTCACTCCCCCTCTTCCCGTTACTTTGTAGGTAACGGGAAAACCCTTGTGCCTGCTCTTTTAGAGTAGTCTATACTAGAAAATAATACGATATATGACGAATCTTCTTACCCCTGCTTATGAGAAAAAGTAGAGGGGCGGGAAATCTATTGCAAAATTTAGACGTTAACAAAGCTCTAAGACAAAGAATCCACGTGTTCTTCTGTGTTTATTCCTATTTTGAGTAGTTTATTAGAAAAAATGTACGATTTTGTTTGGATGTTTTAAGAAATATGCTCATATTTGCAGCGTCTTTTCTTCCCGTTACCTACAAAGTAACAGCACTATCAATCAACTACTTGCCACAAATATAGTTCCTTTTCAGCGAAGATAGAATCGTCACATTCGCTTCATCTATTTTCTTATTCTTAAAAGGTTTTAGATAAGTCTCTGTGACGATAATGGATGAATGTCCCATCGCCTCTGAAATAATGCCTGGATGTATCTCGCAATAATATGCCATTGTAGCCCAAGTATGCCGAGCCGTATATGAGCTTAAATCAGAAGTCAATGCAAGTACTTGTTTCAGCAACAGAAGCTGATAGTTAAAATTACGCAAAGCTATCTGATATTCCCTGTAGGTAGCTTCGGTACTCTCTCCGCCAGTCAGTATGGGAAAAAGATAAGGAGAAGCAGAATCGGTGTTCATATACTTTTTTATTAGTTTCATAGTTTCCGGCAGAAGCGTCACAGTTAGAAGCCGCCCGGTTTTTCTACGACGATAAGTAAGCACATTCCCCACCATATCCTGCTTTTTAAGATAGGCAAGATCTACAAACGGCATACCACGAAGCATGAACATTAAGAAAAAGTACGCGCGCGTACGTTGTAATTCTTCCCTTCCCTGATGAATTTGTTTGGGAAGCTCTTTCATCAATCGTTCCATATCCTCCTTTTCCAGTGCACGCTTTCTGTCAGCACGCGTTCCTGTATAAACATACCGGAAATGATGCGGTATATAAGATGCCATACGACGGTCAACCGCGCGGTTGTACACCGCCCTCAATGTACGCATATAGGTTGAAACCGTGTTCCAACTACAATCCTTTTCCCGCAAATACGTTTCAAAACTTTTAAGAAACTCCTGATTCACTTTCTTGAATGACAGATTCCTGCTCCCGTTAAATGCAATGATAGCATTCATGCTACTCCTGTAAACATGAGCAGTTCCATAATTCCCACTTTTTCGAAGCCCTTCAGCTACTTCCTTCATAAATGAAATCAAATTCCCCATTTTTATTAATTTTAGTTATCACTCAAGCACGTCCCTGAAGAAAAGCGCCCTCACCGCAATTCCCCCCAATGCTCTTAATTCAAAATCTCAAAGTATCATCATACAAATATGATGAATTATGTTTTCTTTATATACACCCGATGTGTTCCTCTGCCATCAATCCCGATACCGGAACCGGGCGTATACGCCCATTGGCGCAATTCATTGGTAGCCGCTGTGCGCAGCAGACCTGTCAGCTTCCGGTATTCGTAGACTGTCAAAAAAGGATGTTCCTCCAAATATCTGACAGCCAATGCAAGCCGTTGCTCCGGAGTATACTTCTGTGAAGAACGTTGCGACTTCCACGGGGCTCTTTCCAGCAGACATCTTCCATTGATACGCCTTATCATCTTCCTGTCTACACGAAAGTTCACGTTTCCCACCACAATGCTTCGTGCGTTACGATGGGTTTCGCCTTCTCCGGCCTTTTCACGCTCTTTATCTTTGCATAACGCCAACGAAGGAGAGAATGTTCCAATGCCATCCAGCTTCACAGACTTGCCTTCTGCCATCTGATGTGCCATCTCAATACCTATTTGTGTAATTACGCCTTCCACATCTCCGACATTAAAACCACTACTGGATGCTATCTGACGTATCAGCTCCTCGGTAGAAACCTGATCCATCATTGCAAACCGAGGATAAAGTACTTGTTCGCCCGTTCCATGAATATCGGGCATTTCTTCCATTACATACATTGCCATAGTACTAAAGTTTATTTGAAATATTGATTACTAATAGAAAACATCCTAGCTATAGGTAGAAAACTTGTTCTCCCCTAGAAGAAAAGTTCTTTTTCCCTTAGGGCAAACTAAAACCGCAAGTTCTGGTTTTATAACTGAAACTTCTGATTACATAATCAAAAGTTCCGGTTTTATAATCAGAACTTGCGGTTATAGTTTTCTTACCAACAAAGATACGTTTTCCTGCCGGGATAAGCAAGTTTAATCCCTATGAAAAGGAAGTTTGATTACGATTCAGTTACTATCACCGTTTCTTTACTTTATATCCTTTCAAGGTAAAACCTACTTCAAACAAATTCAAAAGGGCTATCCGGATGTTATCTTCAATATAGGTTCCCATAGTATCATATTTCGCAAAGTAGACGGGAAGCAGCCTGTTATTCCTCCTATAGCTTTCATCCGGTGTTTTACCGGTAAAACGTTCTTTCTTCTTCACTCCCCAACGAACGGTTTTACTGCAAGGGAGAGGTATACCGATCGTCAACACTTTTTCTTTTGTTGCCGTATCAGTGATTCCATGTTTCCGGATACTGATATGGCTGGCTCCCAAATAAGTACCGATATACAGGACAACCGTCAGCTTCCAATCGTCCAAAGCCTCATCGGTTTGAATACCATTTACCAAATCAGAGAAATAGTTCTCAACCATTTCTTTGTCAAAACTGTTTAGTTCGGGCCATTCACATTTCTCAAACAACTGATGCACATTGACAGGAACCAGTAAAGTGGTTATTTCTAATTGATATTTCATTCATTTCATTTTTATATCATTGCATTTTAAATCGTCTCAAATATCTTACCGACTATAAATATACAATTTTATCAAATCAAATGCTAAAGAACAAAGCTTTTTTATCAAACCACTTTCTAAAAAGAAAAGACTGTTTGACATACCCTCACTTATATAAATAGGGTTTATCAAGCAGTCCTTTCCTTTCGAGTTATCATTCGTTTTTTCCAGTGAAGGACGTTATCGTTTCCAGCCTTTACGGCATTTCAGTCTCCATTTGGAATTTACGGCTTACTTTCATTAAGTTGATGGTGTAAGTGACTACGTTCTGTGCTTCCTGAACCATCGTGAGATATACCATGCTAACCCGGATGCTTCCTGATTGGCTTTGGATGCGTTGCAGTTCCTTACGTTTCAATAGCGAAAGCTGTCCGTTGAGGTCGTTGGCACGACGGATTTCTTCTTCCAGATTGTTGTACTCGTTGTTTTCCATTTTCTTACGGCATTGCTGAATCAGATATGTAATATCTTCGGCAACATCGCTGAATTCACCTTTCTGAATGGCATCCAACGGGTTGAAATTGTTGTCGGTATGTTCCAGGCAAGGTTCGCAGAGACGAGAAATACTGTAAACCAGTTCGCTGGCAAAGTCGTTGCCTTGATAGTAATAAAGTCCCTTTTCGAGTACGGTGTTGTTGTCGAGGCGGCACATGGCTACGGTGCCGGAACGTTTCATCTGTTTGATGAGCTGTTTTTCAAATTTTGTGGAACCCATAGCACGACGCAGTCCTCGAAGATTTTCGTGGAGGAAAGAAGTGACGGTCAGTTCGAAGTTGGTTTCTGCATATTCCAGCACTTTGGAAAGTTCTTCACGGGTGTGCTTACGCATCAGTTGCAGGGCTTCTGTGCTGTCTGTGGCTTGCATAAGTTGCTTCAGAGTTTCGCTACCTTGTTCTTTCGCTTTGCGTTTTTTGTACATCACTTGGCTACGGATCAGGATGAATACAGCTATACCGATGAGTGCGATGATAGAGATATTTCCTCCATAATGAAGTACGAGGGCTACGAAGAAACAGATGGTGAAGGCAGCTCCGGCAGTGATGAACCAGCCACCGATGACGCTTAACACGCCGGTAATACGATAAACGGCAGAATCACGTCCCCAGGCACGGTCGGCCAAGGAGGTACCCATAGCTACCATGAAGGTTACGTAGGTGGTAGAAAGAGGAAGTTTCAGGGAAGTTCCCAAGGCGATGAGCAGACCCGCTAATACCAGGTTGACAGAAGCGCGGACAAGGTCGAAAGCTGCTCCGTCGGCAATGATAGCTTCGTCTTTGCGGAAGCGGGAGTCAAACCATTCTTTGCTGCCACTTGGCATAATGCGGGAGATTCCGTTGGCAAGTGTCATGCTGATGCGGACTACTGTACGGGCAATCGGGGTACTTCCGAATGTTTCTTCTCCTTCATCTTGACGGGAAAGGTCGACGGATGTTTTAATTACGGCATGTGCCTTTTTAGAAGTACAAAGGGCGTAGACCATAACGGCTCCGGCTCCGATAAGGAAATACCACGGGGTTTTAGCGGGTCCCAGTAGGGAGGTCATCAGGAAGCCGTTCGGATTTCCTCCTCCGTTGGCGGTATAGTCCATAAAAGAGGAGAAACCTGCGAGGGGAACACCGATGAAGTTGACAAGGTCGTTGCCGGCAAAAGCGAGAGCGAGGGCGAAGGTGCCCATCAATACAATGACTTTGAAAACGTTGATTTTCATCCAGTGAAGGATTTGCATCAGCACAGTGAAGAACACGAAGAAGACGGCGATTAACATTAATGTGTTGTCTTGTATCCAGTGTTTGTTTTCGGGGGTCATGAAGGAGCTGTCTTTCAGTCCTTTGATAAGCATGAAATAGATGATGGCGGTAGCGGCTACACCTCCGAAGAGGGCAATGCTGTATTTCATCTTTTTCGTATAGTTGAAGGTGAATATCACACGGGCCAGCCATTGTACGATCATTCCGAAGAAGAAGGCGATGGCGACGGATACGAAAATGGCCATGATGACGGAAAGGGCTTTGTCGGTGTTTATGAGGTCGCCCAAACCGAGGGTGTCGCTATTATGTACTTTGATAAGTGAGAGGGCGAAGGTTCCTCCGAGTAGTTCAAAAACTAGTGAAACGGTGGTGGAGGTGGGCATACCCATGGAGTTGAATACGTCCAGCAGTACTACGTCGGTCAGCATGACGGCTAACAGAATGCACATGATTTCGGCAAAGTAGAAGTGCTCGGGCTGGTAGATGCCGTGCCGGGCTATGTCCATCATGCCATTGGATAGGGAGGCGCCAATAAATATGCCGACGCCGGCTATGAAAAGGATGGTTTTAAACGAAGCGGCTTTGGCACCTACCGCGGAGTTTAAGAAGTTGACTGCGTCATTGCTGACTCCGACTATCAAATCGAAGACGGCAAGGACGAAGAGGAAGATGATAATGCATAAATAAATAGTCTCCATAAATAATATGTGTATGTTGTTTCCAGTTGCAAAGGACGGGATTTGACGTTGCAGGGAGGTGTCATATATGTTACAATTGTATTACAATCATCTTTCTTTTGTCTTGAAACAAAAGAAAGAAGCAAAGAAAAATTCAAGGCTGACTTTTTTCTCCTACTCGCTTCCTTCACTTCGCTAAAGGGCAGAAACTCGCTACGCTCAAACAGTCTGCCCTTCTTGACGCTACGTTACGGGCACTCGCTTGACGGAGAAAAAAGTAGGCCGGGAAACCATGCGGGGTGCAGGTCATTGTGATCGTATGTACGATGGGGGGGGTATGGTTGTAATGATGTGTTTTCCGCAGCATAGTTGCTGCGGAAAGGATTTGATGTTAGCTGTTAGTTTTGTTTAGCCAGTCGTAGAAGGTGTATTGGGCTCGGACGGCAGGGGTGCCGGGTGTTCTTTTTTTGAATATGTTTTGCAGCTTATCATCTACCCAGCAGGCTTTTTGGTTGTCGGCGAGTTGGATGTCGAGCATTTCGATCAGGTTGTCACGCAGGTCGGGGGCAAGAACGGGGGTGATGGCTTCGATGCGGCGGTAGAGGTTACGGCGCATCCAGTCGGGAGAGCCCATGAATACTTTGGGGGTGCCGTCGTTGCCGAAGTACCAGATGCGGGCGTGTTCGAGGAAACTGTCTACAATACGGGTGACACGGATGTTACGACTGTATGACTGTCCGGGGATGAGGCAACAGATACCACGGACGATAAGGTCGATTTGTACACCGTGTTCGGAGGCTTCGTAGAGGCGGTCTATCATGGTAGGGTCTTGGAGGGCGTTCATTTTTAGGATGATGCGTCCTTGCTTGCCTTCGTCTGCGAGGGATATTTCGCGGTCGATCAGGCGGTTCAATTCGGGAATGAGGTTGAAACGGGCTACCAAAAGGGTGGTGAACTTCGGGTCTTCTTTTCCTTGCAGGGTACGGAAGAGGTTATAGAGGTCGGCCACTATTTCTTTGCGACAGGTGAAAAGGCCGCAATCGGCGTAAAGGGTGGCGGTTTTTTCGTTAAAGTTGCCGGTGCTGATGTAGGCGTAGCTGGGGATTTTCTCACCGTTTAATCCGCGACGACGGATCAGGGCTACTTTGGCGTGCACTTTCAAACCAGGGATGCTGTAGATTATCTTGATACCGGCGGCTTGCATCATTTCGGCGGTGGCAAGGTTGTTTTCTTCATCAAAGCGGGCTTTCAGTTCCACAAATACGGTGACTTTCTTGCCGTTTTGGGCGGCGGCTATCAGGGTGTTGATGACGGCGGAGTTTTCCGCTACGCGGTATTGAGTTACCATGATTTCACGGGTTTCCGGGTTGTGCACGGCTTCATATAGGAAGTGGATAAAGTGCTCGAAAGAGTGATAAGGGTAATATAATAACAGGTCCTTTTTGGCGACGTAATTGAAAATGGATTCTTTCTCATCGAGGACGGTCAGCTTCATCGGCTTCGGTTTTTCGAGGCTATGAAGGGATTTGTTCGGGTTGGGAAGATGGCGCAGGTCTTCGAGGTTCAAATGCTTATCACCGGGGACAAGTTCGTCACGCTGAATACGGAAGGCATCCACAAGGAAGTCCAGGAATTCAGAAGGCATAGCACGGTCGTAGACGAAACGGCAGACGTCACCGATCTTGCGTTTCTTCACTTTCTTCTTGAGTTGGGCGACGAGGTCGGCACTGCTGGCGGTGTCGTCAATCAGTATATCAGCATCACGGGAGATTTTGATGCAGTAGCTGGAGTCGACATCGTAGCCGGGGAAGATCAGGTTGAGGTTTGCCTTGATGATGTCTTCGGTAAACATCAAATAATGATTTTTCTCGCGAGACGGAAGTTCGATGAAGCGGGGCACTTTGGCGTAGGGTTGTTTCATCACAAAGTAAAGGGGTTGTCGGAAGTCTGTTACATTTGGCCTTGCTTCTTCCATACCTACTTTTATACCTTCTCCGTCATTTCTTTCATTTATGCACTCTCCGGTATATTTTTCTATATTTTCTTTAGTTTCTTCTCCTTTGTTTTTTTCTTCTTTCTTCGGATAGACTCGTATTGCCAGGTAAAGGCGGTTATCCCGCAGGAAGGAGACAATTTTATCTTTGGATACAGGCACAGGTTGC
>UMFA01019135.1_pt1 | contig 13904 bp, 12 predicted proteins | sample 1964891 | NCBI WGS metagenome assembly UMFA01 (sample SAMEA4836034, study PRJEB28245) | human gut metagenome | biome: gut microbiome; material: fecal sample | place: Denmark | collected 2008
AGTATTTGCCGAAGTAGTGAAGTTCGCGGCTAAGGAATGTCCCGAAATGGCTATGGGTGTAGGTTCTATCGTAGACCCTGCTACCGCTGCGCTGTATCTGCAATTGGGTGCAAACTTCATTGTAGGCCCGTTGTTCAACCCCGAAATCGCTAAGATTTGCAACCGCCGTCTGGTGGCTTACACTCCGGGATGCGGAAGCGTTTCAGAAGTAGGTTTCGCACAGGAAGCAGGTTGCGACCTTTGCAAGATATTCCCGGGTGATGTACTGGGTACTAAACTTGTAAAAGGCCTGTTGGCTCCGATGCCGTGGTCTAAGCTGATGGTTACCGGCGGTGTGGAACCGACACAGGAAAACCTGACTTCTTGGATTAAAGCCGGCGTATTCTGCGTAGGTATGGGTTCCAAGCTCTTCCCGGGCGACAAGGTTGCTGCCGAGGATTGGACTTACGTTACGGAGAAATGTAAGGAAGCTTTGGCTTACATTGCAGAAGCAAGAAAGTAATTATTATATTTCATTTTGTTTAAAGGTGTTTAAAGGGGACAACCATCGAGGTGCTACGGCACTTCGGTGGTTTGTTTTTTTATACCCGGTGTAATGCTTTCGGGGGATAGTGTGTCACATTGGTAGCATTTTAACTGTTTACAAGTGTAAAAGATACGCTTAATCTCTAAAACAATGTTATAAAACATACACTTCTTTCCCCTACTGTTTGCGCACACGGAAAAAAGTATTACCTTTGCAATGCAGTTGGGAAATTGCTCTTATAAAAGAATAAAAAGATAAAGTTTTCAGTATAGGTAATTAGTTAAGAGGTAAAAAGATTGAATTAATTCATAGGTAAAAGTTTTAGATTAAAGTAGGTAATTAGAAAAAGGTAAAAGTTAAACATTAAGTGTTATTTAATAGGTAATTGAAGTTTGTTTTTTAGAGGTAAAAAGAAAGATTGATTTTCAGGTAACAAAATTGATGCAAGTAAAAAAGAAAAGCCTTTGGGCTTTTCTTACACGAGGCGAGGGGTTCGAAAGAGCTTGCTCGTTTTTTTATTTCTGCATTTTATGCCCACTTTTTTGTATATTCTGTCCAAACTCTTCCCGTTTTTTGTATCTTTGTAACGAATGTCCTGCAGGCAGGCTTTCCGGAACATAGAACAACAGGCTTAAATTGCATGGATTTTGGAACACTTGTTATATACTCTTGATTGGTTGCTATACATTTTATTCGCGATAAATGTGGCATATCTGCTGGTGTGCAGTCTGGCATCGCTGTGCCGTTACAAGCCGTTCGTTACCGCACCGGCCCGGACAAGCAAGCGTTTTGCTGTGTTCATTGCCGCTTATCGCGAAGATGCGGTTATATTGCCTACCGTGCATGCCTGTCTGGCGCAGGATTATCCGGACGACAGATACGATGTTGTGGTTATTTCGGACCACATGTTACCCGAAACCAATGCGGTTTTGTCTTCACTTCCCATAAAGCTGCTTCAAGTCGATTTTGAGAAGAGCACCAATACCAAATCCCTGCAAGCAGCCCTCGGATATCTGGACAAAGCCGCTTACGACATAGCATTGGTAATAGATGCGGATAACATTATTGCTCCTTCCTACCTGTCCGAGCTAAACGATGCTTTCTCCGTGTCCGGCGTCCGGGTGGTACAGACACATCGCGTGGCCAAGAATCTGAATACCGGTATGGCCTATCTGGATGCAATCAGCGAGGAGATAAACAATTCCATATTCCGTTTGGGACATGTCAATTTGGGAATGTCGGCGGCTCTGATAGGTTCGGGGATGGCCTTTGAATATCCCTTGTTTTACGATGCGATGATGGATAACACCTCTGTGGGCGGTTTTGACCGCGTGCTGGAAATGAAGCTTCTTTATAAAGGCATACACATCCATTATCTGCCCGATACTATCGTCAGGGACGAGAAGATACAGAAAGCAAACAGTTTTTACAGGCAGCGCCGCCGTTGGCTGTCCGCCCAGTATTACAGCTTCTTTGAATTTGCCAATCACCTGCTACCTGCCATTCGCAGCGGGAAGTGGGACTTCTGCGATAAGCTTTATCAGCAAATCTCTCTTTCCAGAGTGTTGCTGCTGGGCTTTGTGTTCATAATCTCCCTTGCACAATCCCTGTTCGCGTCTCCGTCGGCCTGTAAATGGTGGGGGATTTTCATATTGTTGCTATTGGCGCTGACTCTCGCCATTCCCCGCAAATATTGGAAATGGCGTTTGCTGAAAGCGGTTTGTTGGGTTCCTTACTCTTTCCTGCTGATGCTTTTGAACCTGTTCCGGCTGAAGGAAGCGAACAGGCGGTTTATTCATACCACGCACGGAGTCGATTGAAAGATTATGCCATGGAACGGAACATCCCCGAAATATCAGTGATAGTACCTGTATATAACGTCGAGCAATACTTGGCCGAATGTATAAGCAGCATTTTATCGCAAACGTTTACTGATTTCGAGTTGCTGTTGGTAGATGACGGCAGCCCGGACCGTTGCGGGGAAATCTGTGATGAATATGCGGAGAAGGATAAGAGGGTAAGAGTTTTCCATCAGGAAAATGCAGGGTTGAGTTGCGCCCGGAACAAAGGGCTGGAGCACGCATCGGGGACTTATATTGCATTTGTCGATTCGGACGATTACGTCACTTCCACCTATTTGCAAGAGCTTTACGCATCATTGCCTGCCGATAAGTCTCAAAGAGGAACGGTAATCTGCGGGTTCGATAAACTGTTTCCCGACGGCTCTTTGCATACCGTTCATGTTCCGCAACAAACCATCTTGCCTACGGACTGTTCGCGTGTGCTTGCAGAGCTGGTTGGAAAGCACGTAATGTATGCTTGGGCAAAGCTGTATGACAACAGGCTGATAAAGGAACACGGTATCCGGTTTGTTCCTGCTGTGTCGGGACTGGAAGATATGCTCTTTATGCTCGACTATCTTCCTTATTCGGACTTTCTGCTTATCCGCGATATTTCCAATTATATATATAGGGTAGGATATTCTATGGCTACATTATCCACTTGCATAAAAGATTTCCGCAGCGAATACGCTGCTTTTTCCAACTATCTGGAAAGAGTATGCCGATATAAGGAAACATATCGGTTGGAGGATTCCTCTTTGGTCAGGGTATGGGATTCATTAACGGTGTTTTTTCATAAAATCCTGTTGGCGGTCTATAAGAAAGAGAATCATTATAGCCGAAAAGAGCGGATTGTTTTTTTGCGTCAGTTACTTTCATCCCACAGGAGGTGGATAGAAGAATGCTTCTCTCCCCAATATAAGGCGGATAAGTTCTCAAGGTTTTTGCTGGTCAATGTCGGTGCGGTTGCTTTTGATGTATGGATGCGCTGCCTGTGGGGAATTAAGTTCAGGTATATGTTTGGAGCGGAAAGATGATGGAACAATGTGTCATATCTGTAATAATACCGGTCTATAAGGCAGAAAAATACCTTTCCCGTTGTATCGCAAGTCTGCTTGCCCAGTCTTTTACGGCTTTTGAATTGTTGCTAATCGATGACGGCAGTCCTGACAACAGCGGCAAGATATGCCATGACTGGGCCGAAAGAGACTGCCGCATCCGTGTGCTGCATCAAACGAATGCAGGTGTCAGTGCGGCCCGCAACAAGGGGTTGGATGAAGCGAAAGGAGAGTATATCGTTTTTGTCGATTCGGACGATTATGTAGGTACGGACTATCTGAAACATCTCTATGAGGAAAGACCTTTGGAACAGGACTCCATTGTAGTACATGGTTTTACAATTGTGTCGGAGCAGGCGGACAGGCAATATACAACCTCTTTTATTCCATCGGTCTATACCGGTAGAGACGTCAGGGAGCTGTTTCTCAATGATGAAATGCGGGATATGCGGGGGCCGGTTGCCAAACTTTTCAGCCGGGTTCTCATTGAGCGGTTGGGGCTACGCTTTCCAGTAGAGATTTCTTTCGGTGAAGATACGATATTCAACTTTCAATATTTGTTTCATTGCCGGCAGGTGGTTGTAGGCAGCCATGTAGATTATGTCTATTGCGACGTACCCGGTTCTTTGACAAAGTGTCTGAATGATTTTGCATCGGAGTATGCAACTTTCAAATTATATAAATCGATTACTGTACGGCTTGCCGGAAAGTTAGACTTGAATGTGGCGGATATGAGAACTGCTTTCTCCTTTGTCGTGCTGTTTTTCCAGCGTGCATTGATTGCCGACTATCGCTCTGCCGGGAAAGTTCCTTTCTCATTACGGACACAACATTTGCGCCGGTTGGCAGCGGAACAGCGCTCTTTCATGAAAGAGTTTTATCATCCCGGATATAAAGCGGACAAGTGGGGCAGGCAGTTCCTGTTGCATGGTTTCTGCTTTTGTTATAATCTCTATATGTCCATACTTTGCAGTTGCCGGTTCAGGTACGTATTCGGTTATCCCGAAAAGGCATAGGGCAGGTCTGGTTTCATTTTACGATAAGAAGAAATGGAAATTCTATATTCAATCATTATTCCCCATAAGGACATACCTTGCCTTTTGCAACGGTGTCTCGATTCCATTCCGCCCAGGGACGATGTGCAGATTATCGTGGCAGATGATGACAGTTCTCCGGATGTTGTGGACTTTGCTCATTTTCCGGGCAGTGACAGGACGGATGTGGAGATTCTCTTTACCAAAGAGGGCAGAGGAGCCGGTTATGCCCGTAATTGCGGACTTGCCAGAGCCAAAGGCAGATGGCTGGTATTTGCGGATGCCGATGATTTCTTTCTGCCCGGCTTCCTGAACGTATTGGATACTTACCGGAATACGGACTATGACTTGATTACGTTCCGTGCGGAAACAGTCGATTCGGATACACTGGCTCCGGTTCCGTCACGCCAGGTCCATAACGGGAAAATAGCGGAGGATATGGACCTTGAAATTCTGAAATACCGTAACGACGTACCCTGGGCTAAGATGGTTTCCGCAGAATTGGTACGCAGATACCGTATTCGCTTTGATGAAACGGTTGCTGCCAACGATGCCATGTTTGCCGCTTATGTGGATTATCATGCCCGTAAAGTAGCGGCATGTTCCGGGTATGTTTATTGTGTCACAGTCAGAAAAGATTCATTGCAGTATGGAGTGCGGTCAGACACTCTTCTTGCCCGTGTAAAGGTTGCTTGCCGTTACAACCGCTTTTTGCTGGATATAGGGCGTAGCGATAAGGTGCTTTACAGTTATTCCCGTGTGACGGATTGCCGCAAGCACTTCGGCAGTAAAGGATATTGTAGAGCTTTGTGTATTTATCTTCGGTTTGAAAGTTGGAAAAACATATACAGGACTTTTGCAGAACTGTTGGAAAGTAAGTTTCATTGTACTTCCATAACCAAGGTTCTATAAATAATGTTTTACAATGTCAGAATCCCGCCTCCATAAAAGCTATCTGAATGCGCGTGTCAATGTATTCTTTTACCTTGTCACCCTTTTCATCTCCTTTTTCTCCAGGAAGATATTTCTTGATAAACTGGGGGCGGACTTTGTCGGGCTGACGAGTACGATGCAGAACCTGCTTGGCTTTCTCAATCTGGCGGAACTGGGCATCGGAGCTTCCATCGGCTATGTGCTTTACAAACCGATTTTCGACGGAAATCGGGACAGGATAAAGGAGATTGTTTCGGTACTGGCTTATCTCTATCGTAACGTAGGACTGCTGATTTTGGGTGCGGGACTGCTTTTGGCCTGCTTCCTGCCCTATATATTCGCCGATGCCGGCATCCGCCTCGGAGTAATCTATTTTGCTTATTTTGCATTTTTGACTTCCGCTCTCATCAGTTATTTTGTTAATTACCGGCAAACCCTGCTGGGCGCCGACCAGCGCAACTATGTAGTCACTGTTTATTTTCAAACGGCCAATATCATCAAGATTCTCCTGCAAATAGCATTGGTATGCTACGTGGGCAGTCTTTATCTGTGGATAGCCATTGAACTGACATTCGGCATTTTGTACTCGTTCATACTGAACTGGAAGATAAACCGGGTATATCCGTGGCTGAAGTGCAGTGTGTCGGAAGGCAGACTGAAATATCCGGAGAATAGGATTATTGTGCGTAAAGCCCGTCAGATGTTTGTACATAAGCTGGCGGGAATGGGCAGAACGCAGCTTTTGCCTTTTCTGGTCTACGCATTTACTTCATTGAAACTGGTGGCGTATTACGGCAACTATATGCTGCTGCTCACCAAGCTGAATCAGTTGGTCGATAACTTTCTGGGCAGTACCGGCGCAGGGGTGGGCAGTCTGATAGCCGAGGGGGATATGAAGCGTATCCAGCAGGTATTTTGGGAGTTGAGCTCATTGCGCTTTTTGATAGCCTCGTTTCTGACGTTCGCGTTGTATCATCTGATGGACCCGTTCATTACGGTGTGGCTGGGCGAGGAGTACATACTGCCCCGTTCCGTCTTGATTGTGATTCTTACCAACTTCTTTATCAGTCAGTTCAGGGGTACGAACGACCAGTTCATTTTCGGTTACGGACTGTTTCACGACACATGGGCGCCGGTTGCCACACTGGCGATAACAGTGGCGGTGGCATTGGCAGGCGGCTATTTGTGGGGACTTCCGGGAGTATTGCTGGGAGATATAGCCAGTTCGATAACCGTTATCAGTGTCTGGAAGCCTTACTTCCTTTATAAAGAGGGGTTTAAAATGTCCGTGAAGTCATATTGGAAAAATATATTCCGGTATCTGCTGCTTGCCGTTCTTGCATGGGGGCTGACGGATGCGGTACTTTGTTTCCTTCCGTTGGCGGAGCCGTCCCGGGGATATGGCATGTGGATTGTATATGCGCTGGTCTCCTCTCTGGTATTTCTGCTGATATTGTGCAGCAGCTTCTATTGCTGTTCGGCAGGGATGCGTTCGCTGGTGAGGCGTTTGCGGCGTAAATAGAATGCATACATGTGGAGTTTATTATAATTTATCCCCATTAAACTGAAAGTTTATTCCTATTGAACCGGAAGTTTATTCCTAATAAACTATGAGTTTAATGGGGATAAACTTTTATCGGTACTGAACGAACATTCCCCGATAAGTGCCGCATAGCGTTGCCTTGGCAAGTGTGCCTTGTCCGCGCAGCAGATATACGGCTGCTTTTTTAGGAGCAGCGAGGATGCAGAGGTAGGTACAAGACAGGTATTTCCTGATGCCTTGCAGATTCCGGCGGGCGAAGAGCACGCGGGCGCGCGACAGGTAGAATTCCCGCATCGGACTGCCTCGCTTCGCCGTCATGCTCTCTTTGTGGTAGACTACGGCAGCAGGTTCGTACCATAGGCGGTAACCGGCTTTCCTAAGCTGTGCAGACCAGTCCAGCTCTTCGTAAAAAAGGAAATATATTTCGGTCATGGGGCCTGCATCCTGTAGCGCCTGCCGGCTTACCATCATGGCGGCTCCGTGCAATGAGGCGGTTTCGCAGGGAGTACGGAAGCGCGGGCCGTCCTGTTGCATGAATCCGATGGATGCGTTGCGCAGTGTAAGGGAACTTAGAGGAGTGAAGCCTGCATATTGCAGGATGTCCGGACAAGCGGTGAATTTCAACATGGGCGATACGCCGCCGTTGCGTTGCGGGTTGCACTCCATGCGTCGTACCAACGCATCCAGTACCGGTTCTTTGATGAGGGTGTCGTTGTTGATGAAAAAGAGATAATCTCCTCCGGCGGCTTTCAGTCCGGCATTGTTGCCGCCGGCAAATCCGTTGTTGATGTTCCGCACCACTTTGACGGGGGGAAAGGAGACGGGGTTGCCCGATGCAGGGTTGCCTGATAAGGAGCCGCCCGGTACGAGGTTACTCCTGTATCGTTCCTGTATTTCTTCCGCTTCGGGCAGGCGCGAGCCATTGTCCACAACGATGATTTCGTAGTGTGGATAGGTTTCGTGGTTGCGGAAAGAGTCTATCATTTCGCAGGTATCGCGCAGCCCGTTGTAGTTGACGGTGATGATGGAAACAAGCGCTTTCATGGTCTTTTCCTATTTTTTCTTCAGCCAGAACACAGCCCAGTTCCTGAAATTTACATATTTTCCGAGCCGCAGGCGTCTGAAGCGGCAGGCGGTTTCTATTTTTTCAAGCAGCGACATCCGGTGTCCCGCCCAGATTACATCGTTCAGGGTGTAGGACAGGTATTTGCGGATGACCGTTTTCCATTCGGGATGTTCTTGCCCGAGTGTCTGCATTTGGGTACATACGGTGGTGTATCCCTCGATGTTGCGCATTCCGAAGCGATTGGTCATAATGGAGTGGGGACGTATCCTTCGCCCGAAGAAAGCCTTGGGAACGTAGCATACTCTTTGTGCATTCAGATAAATCATCATGGCAAAAGAATGGTCTTCGTGGATAATGCCGGGATAAAAGCCTGTGAAGCATTTTTTCAGGAACAGGCGATTGACCATACACAGGCAAACGGAAGTGAGGAACAGGCGGTTGCTCAGCTCATAGTCCAGCATTTCCATGCCGGAATGTATGGATTCGTCTATTTTCCCTTTTCTGTCATAATTGGGAATGTTCTGGCTATCAGCCGACTCCGTCAGCGGTTTTGCATCGAAGAAGATGAAGTCCAGTTCTCTTTTCTCGCACAAATCATGGCAGTGCCGGAGGGCTTGTGTATCCAATATGTCGTCACTGTCCATAAAATATATGTACTTGCCGGTAGCATGCAGCAATCCTCGGTTGCGTGCAACGGATAATCCTTGGTTGGGCTGCGCGTACCACCGGATTCTTGCGTCGCGTTCCGCGTATTCTTCGATGATGCCGCGGCTTCCGTCGGTAGAACCGTCGTCGATAAGGATTATCTCCAGCTCTTTCAGGGTCTGGCCGCAAATGCTGTCCAGCGTCTTGCGCAGGTAGGCAGCCGTGTTGTATATGGGGATGATAACGGAAACTTCGGGCATGGTATTTTACTTTTTTATTCGGACAATCTGTTCATACACTTTTTTCATCTGTTCTTCCCAAGAAAGGTGTCGGATGGAGTCTCTTATTTCCCGCGGCGTCACGGTCATGTGCTGGCAGAACTCTATCAGGGCGGGAATGCTGACGGGACTTTCGTCGGCGGGCACTTTCAGCGTGTAGGGCATGCGGTCGAAATCATCGTCCGTTTCGGAGTAGACGAAGCCGAACCCGCGCGCCGCATATTCCCTGTTTTTCAGGGTCTTGATGTTGTATATGCCGCTGCGATGCCGTGCCAGACTGCCTATGGCAAAGTCTGCCCGGTTGAAAAGCGCGTCCAACTCCTCGCCATGCTTTGCTCCGTACAGGGTGACGAACGGCTGCAAGCAGTACCGGCGGATGAGCGTTGCAATGTCTTTCTCTTCCCGCCTGCCGCTCGGTTTGCCTATCAGATGGAAATAGACTTTATATTCGGGGTTGTTGCCGTAATATGCTCCCAGGCCTTTCAGTAACCGGTCGAAACCATGCCAGAAGTGGATTTCGGCAACTCCTATCAGGTGGAGTTCCTTGCTCGTGCCGTGCCGGGGAGAGCGCAGGGGGATGCGGGCGAAATCTATTCCGTTGGATATGCGGATGGTGGGACGACCGAATATCCGGTCATCGCTGGAGAAGGTTACAATGAAATCGACGTACCTGCAGAACGCATGGCGGAACAGTTTGTCCGTGTACAGTTGCACTTTCTCCATGCCGGAAGAATATTCGTGGTCATAGGGATATGTGGGTATCTCCAGCAGCACTCTTACACCCTGCTTTTTCAGCATCCTCACGAAGTGTATGGTGAAGGGGTTGGCGTTGTGATAGGAGCGGATATATACGCATTGTATGCCTTCCCGGCGAACGTATTGCAGGATAGGGGCGAACGAGAGCCGTTTTTTTATTTTGGCGGGTATTCCTTTGCCCAAATCGGCAAGCACATCTTCGTCTATCATCCACTTCCGGCTGCCGTCGTTGCCAACCTCGTAGTGGCAGGTGCGTACATCTGCCCCGCATTGCCTGAGGGCGTCCGTCTGGTATCTGATTTTCTTACTGATACCGTTGTATTCCTGAAATCCGTAAAAGACAAGAAAAAGGGTTTTCATGGGCAGAGGTCATTTATATGCCGAGCGATTGATATACTTGAATCAGCTCATCGGCTGTCTTTTTCCACGAGAATTGCCGGGCGCGTAGCAGCCCGTATTCCCGTTGCTGCCGATAGAGCGCGTCTTCATTTTCGAGACGCAGCACTGCACCGGCTATTTCTTCCGGTTGGCGGGGGTCTGCGGCAAGTATGTCCGGACCGCCTATTTCGGGCATGGAAGAGGTGTTTCCCGTAATGACGGGAGTGCCGCAAGCCATGGCTTCCACCAGAGGGATGCCGAAACTCTCGCGCAGCGAGGGGTAGAGGAAAGCGAATGCTGCATTGTACAGCGTGGCGAGGTCGGCGTTGTGGATATAGCCGGGATAGAATAGGTGCCGTTTCAGGCGGTTACTGATATTTTCCTGTTGCAGCAGCCTGTCTATATAGGTTTCGTTGAGGTCTGCGATGAGCAGCGGACGCCTTACGGACGATTTTTCCAGATAAAGGCTGTAGGCTTTCAGCACCCGCGCCGTATTCTTTTTAGGGTCCGTGTTTCCCAGAAAGAACAGGAAGTCTTTTTGGGGGATGTAGCGGTTTACTATCTGCATGTCTATGTCGTCCATCGGGCGGAAATGACTGTTATAGCCGTTATAGATGGTCGTAATGCGGTCGGCGGGAATGTTCAGGGTTTCGCGGATGCGGTTGCGTTCGTAGTGGGAGACGGTAATGATTTTCCGGCATTTCTTCAGAATCCGTGGTACGGTGAGGCGGCGGTAGTGCCGGCCCATTTCCTGATAAAGCGAGGGACTGCGCTGTTGGCGGGGTTCCAGATAGATGATGTCGTGGAGTGTCAGCACCAGCGGAATCGGACAGCAGAGCGGGGCTGTGTTGGACGTGCAATGCAGCAGGTCTGCCCCTAAACGTTTCACCGCCAACGGCAGGGCTATCTGTTCCCAAAGCGGGTAGGTGGGACACGCCACTTCCACAATGGAAAGGTTGGCAGATTCTTCCAGGCAATGGTCTTTGCCCGGAGCTACGATAATGTAGTATTCATTGCCGTCGTTCCGTTTCTGCAATTCGCGGATGGTTTCCAGTGCTACGAAATCCATGCCGTGCTTGTCGGGACGGAAAATCCGTTGGGCTTCTATGGCTATCTTCATGCTGTGTACTCCTTATTTCTTTTTATAGAAGAACCGTTTTATATGGCTGAATACGGCTGTAAACATAAGTACCGGGAGCGCCCAAAGGGCTTTGCGGAGACGGCGGCTGACTTCTCCTTCGGGCAGTGCCATGAGGAAAGCGAGGATAAGCGTTGCAAGCAGTACGTACCACTTGGGAGCCCAAGTCCAGTTCAGCAAGGTGATGCCTGCCGTGCATAGCAGAATTAGTGCGATAAGCAGGAAACGGGAAGGCATCAGCCACTGAAAAAGTTTGAGGGCGTAATCCCATTCACCTTTCAGCAATACCAGCGGGAGATACCTCAGCGCAAAGAATGTACTGGTATATTGCGAACGGATCCAACTGATGCGTTGCGTCTGGTAGCCGTCTGCATTATCTTCTTTCTTGCTGTAACATACCACTTCCGCCAGATATTCGGTGTAGATATTCTGCTCCAGCAGTACGGTTTCCATCGCCTTGCTTATATCGGAGCCTTTCAGCTTGGGAGCACGTTCGTGGAACATGGCGAAATCGAATGCCATTGCCGAACCTATGAGAGCCGAGGAAAAGCCCATGCGGGTATGTGCCAGACGGAAAAGATTGTTGTTGATTTCTTCGCTGGTGGCATTGAGAACAGCGATGCTGGTATTCAGGTTCTCCGCCATGCGGTGCGCCTGGATGGAATCGCAACCGGAGTAGTAGGCGTTGTTGAACATGCTGAGGGCGTTCGGTACGATATGGTTGTCGGAATTGAAGATGACAATCAGGTCGTATTCATCGGGAGCGTAGCGTTCCATAACCTGCTGGATGGCGTAGACTTTGGTGCAATATTCCTTGTCGGGCACTACGATGTTTACGGGCATTTGCAGCAGGGTGACAAGGTCCTCTTCGGGCAGTTGGGTGGCTGCTATGGCGACGTCGTATTTGTCGCGCGGGTATTGCTGGGTATCCAGAAAGCGGTTGACAGATTCAATTACTTCTTTCCCGTTGCGCAATACGGTAAAAAGCACTAAGAAACGGTGCTGTACGGCTGCCGCCGGATAAGGGTTCTTGTACTTTCCGAGCGAGAAGAGTGCGCAGAGAAACAGGTAGGCTACCGGAATAGCCAGCAGCAGGAATAGGACGGAATCTGTCATTTGTAGCGCATTGTTGCTCTCATCCATCCACCAGTCTATGCTGAATATGTTAAAAATGTTGGACATCATAGCGTCGAATCTTTTTTAGTTGTGGTTAATAATGCCTGCTGTTTTTCAATCGTCAGACGTTCGTCTATATATTTCCCGTTCATCAGTATGCCCAGGAACATAATCATCATAATGCCGGTGGGGAACTGGGTGAAGAATGCGTTCCCGTAGGCGCTGAGCATCATGCCGAATATGCCGCAGGCAAGTGCGGTGAGCAGGTGGCGCAGCTCGTCATTCCTTATTTTGAACATGATGCAGTAGCATCCCCATAGCAGGCTGCCCGCATAAATCAGCAGGTAAAGGAGAATGCCCACAACGCCCGTTTCCGTCCATATCTTGACGTAGGTGGAGTCGTTGGGAATGGTGGTTGTTAGCCTGCTTCCGAATCTCCGGGCTTCCACACCGCCCAGACCGAGCCCCTCGCCGAACGGTTTGTTCCTGAGATACTCCGCCAGCTTTTTCTGGTTCTGCTTTCTTACCAGATAGGACGCGTCTTTATTGGGACGGAATGCCGTGCGCATGCGCCGTATCATGTAGTTGCTTTCTCCTACGTATGTAAATGCGAAGAAAACATAGATGCAAATTCCTCCCACTGCGGCAGCGCTCATCAGCTTGATGTTCTTGCTGATAAGCGCAAAAAGCAACAGACTGCCCAGGGGCACTACGATAGCTCCTCGGGTACCTGTAATGAACATCGAGTATAATGAGAGTGCGGAGATGGAAAAGTAATATACTTTCAGGCTGGACTTCTTGCTGAACAAGCCGGTAATACCGAACAGCGCGCAGGTGAATCCCATGTTGGAACCGTAATTCCCCGCATCGGTAAAGATGGAGAAGTAGCGGGTGATTTGGGGCAGCAAGTGTGTCTTGTACATGCCGCTTTCCATCATGGCATTGTATTCGACGGCGTCGAAACCGATGAATTTCTGACAAAGGCCTTTCAGTATGGCGATGAGTGTAAGTATGGAGAACAGGAATATCAGCCGGCTGATTTGCTTATAGGATGTTGCCAGCAGTACCGTGATTAGGGACACGAGAAACGTATTGTAAATGAATCCCCTGGAATAAATCCATGCTTCCAGGGACGCGGTGGGGTTGACGACTTCCATAAGGCAGTACACTGCCAGTACGGCACCCCCTATGGTGAGGATGTTGACGGCCCGTTTCCAGGGAAAACGGTAGTGCAGCGCCGTCTGGATGATGACGATGAGGAGCACGCTCCACCAGATGATGTCCGACAGTACGCTGAGTCCGTCCTGCCGGCTGTAACGCGCCAATGGGGTGAAGAAATAATTGAAAATGAATAGCAGGAATAGGAAGCGTTCCGGTTTGCGAAGATGCAAAATCAGAATGCACAAGAGGACGGGCAGTGCCGCCACCAGTCCTGCTATCGCTAAATTTTGCTTCAAAGTAGCTGCGACGATACATCCTAAACCGATGCAGAGTATGGCAAAGGTTAAGGCGGGAGATGATATGTAACTTCGCTTGATACTCATTTTACAGCAGCTTTTTTAGCGGTCAGCCCCAGTTGGGACAATCGGCTG
>UMFA01007579.1_pt1 | contig 13171 bp, 10 predicted proteins | sample 1964891 | NCBI WGS metagenome assembly UMFA01 (sample SAMEA4836034, study PRJEB28245) | human gut metagenome | biome: gut microbiome; material: fecal sample | place: Denmark | collected 2008
GCAGTTATGGATATTTTTAAACAAACTATTGAAAGAGAAAAAAGACTGATGTCACAGGGTGACTACGGCCCTAGAAAATATCTTTTGCACGATCCTTTCCATACGGATATAAGTTCTATTAAAGATTTTTCAAACACTCCTGTAATCGCATATTCCGGACGTGTAGATGCACAAAAAGGCCTTGATACAATCTTTAAAGATGCTATGTGGAAGTTTGTTTCGCACAATTTATATACACCAAAAGAAAAACTTCCTGTTTTTGTTATAGGCGGTAAGATTGCAAATACAGAGTCTTATAACTCACTTGCATATGACTTAAAAGACGAATTGATGAAAAAATCAAAAACAGAATCTGACCCTGTAAAAAGACAAGGTTACAAAAATATTGCCGAAAGAATTATTTTAATCAACGGCTTTGTCAGAACAGACCTGGTTGCCGCAGCTGCTGATCTGTTTCTTGTTCCTTCAAAATTTGAACCTTGCGGCCTTACTCAATTAGAAGCAATGGCCAAAGGTGCATTGCCGATTGCAACATCAACAGGCGGTCTTGTAAACACAATCAAAGACAATGTTGACGGTTTCAGAACAGAGGAATTCTATGATATAGAAGACGGCTGGAGAACAACCACAAAACTATACGGTGACAAGAATAAACCGAATAAGTTTGCCTCTAACGGTGACGCATACTGCGAAGCTATGGAAAGAGCATTAAATGTCTACTACAACGACCATAACCGTTTTGAACAAATGCAAAAAACTGCAATGCAAAATGACTTTAGCTGGGATAAAAAAGGCGGGGCTTTAGACAAATACATCAGCCTGATAAAAACAGGACGTATTAGCGCCTAATCTTAAAAAAATGAGTGCGTTAAATAAGCACGATAACATATAAAAAGCCGGAATTGTAATATTCCGGCTTTGCTTTTTATTTTTTTGTATTTGTTCTTATAAATACTGATTTGCATTAACAGCTGCTCTGTCTGCTTCGGTTGCTTCAAAATAGCTGTAATTCATTTCTTCAGCTGCAAGTCCGGCAAATAATGAACCGGGGAAAATCATAACAGAGTTTCTTAATTGTGTTAACGCAGAGTTGTAGAATCTTCTGGCAGCAGAGATGTGTTCTTCTACCTCGTTATATGTTTTCATTGCTTGAACCATTGTCTGGTCAGATTTCAATTGAGGATAGTTTTCTACAGAAACCATCAACTGTCCCATCAGGTTGTCGAGCATTCCTTCTGCTGCAAATTTTGCTTTTGAGCCGGAAGGTGCTTTCATTGCCTGTGTTCTTAATTCTGTTACTTTTTCGAAGATTTCTTTTTCGTGCTCCATGAATTTTTTTGCAATAGTCAAAATATTAGGTACAAGGTCGTGACGTTTTTTGAGTTGAACATCAATACCCGAAAGAGCTTCTCTAACAGCGTTTTTGTTTTTTATAACACCTGCATAAATAGCATATAGCCCGATAACTGCAACAACTACTACACCGACAATAATGAGAGTAAGTAAATCCATCATTTTCTCCTATTTTAAATCACTACGTAGATAATAGCATATTTAAAATGTGCTATTATCATCTGTTTATATTAATACCCGCTTTTAAAATTTTGAATCATATTTATTGTAACAATATGTAGAACAGCTATGATTATAATATAAGTAATAAGCCCTGCAATTGCCCACTTTCGCTGTGTTTCATGAAAGTGAAAATGGTCTTTCCATTCTTTATTTTCCCAGGCCCACACATTGCCCTGAATGCCGCAGTAAATTGAAAATACTATACCAAGCAATATGCCAAGGTACGGTATAAGATACAAAATTATGCAAAAACAGGCTATAGGAGTATTGTTAAACAACCCCCATACCGGTGTAAGCAGGAAGGCGCCCCAGTTAAAACCGTTAATGGTCTTGGGAAACGCCTGTCCTTTAACTCTGTATCTGTTTTCTTGTTTCAGTTTTTCTATATCATAACCGATTTGGATACTGTTTTTTGTAACCGCATTTCTTACTCTCGGTTGATATCTTTCATCTGACATCAGTGATATACCTTTTTGTTTAATAAAAACAGTATAGCAGATTATTTATTTTTTGTTTTCTTAGATTTTTTCTCTTCATCAGAATCTGTATTATTATCAGATTCTTCTGTTGAAGTTTCAGCTTCTTTTGATTCATCCCTGTCTTCAACATTTTCGTTATTTTCAGGTTCTTGAGATTCCTCTGTTTTATTTTCTTCTTCATCCTGTTCAGAGTTATCAGATTCTGTCGAAGAGTCTTGTTCGTTTTCGTCACACTCCTGACTATTTTCATCGTTTTCAGAGTCTGATTTTTCTTTAGCTTTTTCTTGCTCAAGCCTTTCTTGCTTTTCAAGCTCTTCTATTTCTTCTCTTGTTCTCGCTCTGATAACAGGAATATTAAGCATAAGTGCAATTTCATCACCATCTGCTTCAAGATTCAAATCCAGAGCTTCCTGATCAATTTCAATATATTTAGAAATAACGCAAATAAGCTGTTCTCTCATTTTTTGCATTGTTGCACCGTCAAGATTTGATCGGTCTTGCATTAAAACAAGTTTAAGTCTGTTTGTAGCTGTATCTTTTGCGCTTTCAGAGTTGTCTTCTTTATCTTTTTGGAAGAAGCTCAAGACTTTGTTGTAAAAATTGCTGAATATATTTTCGCTCATGTCTTTGCTCCTTTCCTAATCCTGTTTGTCCGCTTTTTTATTTATGCCCAAAAAGTTTTTTACTTTGGCAATAAATGCGGCAAATCCTTTAGGTTCATCAATGTTCAGGAATGGAACTTCTTCACCTTGTATACGTTTTGCAACATTGAGGTATGCTTTGCCTGCAAGAGAGTTTTCGTCATTTACAATAGGCTCTCCTCTGTTCGTAGATGTGATGATGCCGGTGTCTTCGGGGATTATACCGATTAAATCGCAAGATAAAATATCGCATACGTCATCTACGCTCATCATATCATTTGCTTCAATCATACCCGGCCTTACACGATTAACAAGCAGTTTGTATGATTTTATGCTGTCATTTGCTTCTAAAAGACCGATAATTCTATCAGCATCTCTTACTGCAGACATTTCCGGTGTTGTTACAACAACAGCTTCCGAAGCACCTGATACCGCTGTTTTAAAGCCTTCTTCAATACCAGCGGGACAGTCAACAAGAACAAAGTCAAAATCTTTTTGCAGCTGTTCACAGATTTCTTTAAGCTGGTCTGCTGTTACAGCCGATTTGTCTCTTGTTTGAGCGGCTGCCAAAAGGCAAAGGTTCGGGTTCTTTTTGTCTTTTACAAGTGCTTGTTTTAACTTGCAGCGCTCTTCAACTACGTCTACGAGTGTGTAAACGATACGGTTTTCCAACCCTAAAAGCAAGTCAAGGTTTCTTAACCCTATATCTGTGTCAATTAAAACAACGCTTGAACCGTTTTTTGCTAATGCGGTACCTATATTGGCAGAGGTGGTAGTTTTGCCTACTCCTCCTTTGCCGGAAGTAATTACTATTACTCTCCCTGTCATATTCGCTGTGCTCCTTATTTTTTGTTTCTCTCTTATTTGTCGTTAATTTTTAAAATTACTATACTTCCGTTAATGTTTCTTGCTTCTTCGGGAGTAAATGTATTTGATTTTTCTACATAAATATTTTTTATGTGGTCCGGTCTTCTTGCGTAAGAGTCTGCAATACGCAACTGTATAGCATTGAGATTGAGTGCTCTTATTTTTGCTTTTGTGTTGCCTTTGTAGCCTGCATGTGCAATGCCGCCCAGTATACCCCATACTGTAATATCGCCTGCTGCGTGGATTTCACATCCCGGGTGGCAGTCACCTATTATTACCACGTTTCCGTTAGATTTGATTACCTGACCGGAACGTACTGTTTGTTTGTGATACTGGGTGTTCATTTGAAGTATTTCATAATCTTCATCTGTCATCACTTCTTCCGGGATTTCAAAATTGTCTTCTGCCTCTTTTGTAAGCGGCCAATTTTTCATTTCATTCAGGTCTTTTTCTTCACTCAATATATTTTCGAGTTTAGTTTCGGAATCAAAAATACTGTCAAGCTGTTGTTGAATCTCTTCGTCTTTTTTGTCATCAACTACTGAAAAAGATGTTTGTGATTGCTCTATTGCTGCTTTTTCTTCTTCCGGATTTTGTTTGTTAAATACAATATCAACATCAGCAGCGGAGCCTGTTTGCTGTGGTTCTTCTACAATTTCATTTTCAGCTGCTTCTTCTTGCTCTGAGGCTTGTTCAGGTTCTTCTTCTTGCGATTGCTCTTCTTCTTCTTCCTCTTCTTTTTCCTCAGGCTCTTCTTCTTCAATATGCTCCGTCATTGGTATGTATTGTTCAGAGGGCTCGTCTTCCGGTGCTTGAGCTTCAAGATTGCTCAACTCTTCTTGCAATTCTTCTTCAACATCTTTTGTTGAAATGCCTAATGTTGCAGCCGCAAGTTCTGTTTGCTGTGAGGCTGATTCTATTAAAGAAAGAGTCGAATTTATGCTGCTGATAAGAGAGTTTATGCTCAAAATTTGAGACTGATTAAGCGTAATATCACCGAGTTTTAGCCAGATTCGTTTATTTGCGGCTTCTTCCTTTTCGATAATATTGCTCAATTCAAAAACAATGTCAGCAGGGCTGTTTGCCTGCGACAAATCAATAATGTATCTGTTATTTAATTCCATATCCTTTAACACCCGTTTTTTATAGACAATACCCCAATGGGCTGTAATTAAAGGATATATTAAATATGTGTTAATTACAATTAATTATGTTCTATTGTTTCAATTTGTTATAAAAAGTTATGAAACTTTTTTATTGATTTTTTTATTTAATTTTTCAAGTGACTTTTCAGCATCTTTTATTTCTGAAGGAAGTTGTTTGATGTCGTTTTTATAAGTATATATTTTATTTTGACATTCTTGTAATTCATCATCTATTCTTATAATCTGATTTTCTATGGTTCTTCTTCTGTTATCAGAATAAGTTGTTTTTAATGCATTTTCTTCTTCTTGAATAGCTCTTTTAAGCTCTTGAATTTGAGCTTTTTGTTCCGGAGTTCTTTCTGCTTCGGGAACAGCTTCCAACTGTGAAAGTGCATTTTTATGTGATTCCAAACTTGTTTGTACAGCATCTTTTTCGGTGTTGAAAGTTTCAAGCTGCTGTGCAAATTTTGCTTTGTCGGAATTAAGATTTGTCAATTTTTTTTCTGCACTTGCAAGATTTGTTTTTGCGTTATTCAATTTTGTATTTGCAGTGTTAATTGCTGTGCTTAAATTTTCAGCAGTATTGCGCATTGAGTTAAAATCTGATTTTTTATCATATTCGTCTGCTGTTTGTGTCAATGTAGCCAGTGTTTGATCAGATGCGGAAGCAGTGTCGGAAGAAGAGCTGCTTTTTTTCAAAGTTTTTATACCCTGTGCAATTCCAATACCGGCTGTTGTAAGGGTTGCAAGACCTGTTAACCCTGTAAGCACTGCGGTTGTTGTTTCTAAAAAGCCCATTCCTCCGATTGATGAGCTTGTGCCTGTAGAACCGTATGCAATAGGATCTAAAGTATATTGTCTGGCCATAAAGGCGTTGAAATTTGATGAACCGTTTAATATGTTTCCTACATTAGTTTTTTCGAGAAGACCTCCGTTATTTGGATTCAAATTTGGACGTCCAAAATTATTAGAGGGATTACCTGCGTTAATGTCAGGTGTCTTTTTTAATTGATTTTGGAATTGGTTTAAACTAGACATTTTCTTGCCTCTCTAAATAATTTATTCTCTACATATATATAAAGTATATATTTATTTAAAAATTGCCTTTTTTGTATATACTCTTGTAATGTTTCTTAACAATCATTTTGTTACAATTGGGCAATCTCTCTGTATTTGTGCTAAATTCGTACATAAGGTAAATTATTATGGGTGAAAAATTAGATTTAATTACTATCGGAGAAAGCCTTATTGAGCTTTCCAGCGATAAAAGTCTCGCTTATGCCGATACTTTGGAAAAATACTACGGCGGTGACACTCTCTGTACAGCTGTAGCGGCATCGCGTCTTGGCTCTAAGGCCGGATATATTACCAGAGTTGGCAATGACCCTTTTAGAGAATTTCTGATGGACAGCTGGCAGTCAGAAGGGCTGGATATTTCTCAAATTAAACTTATTGATGGTTTTAACGGAGTCTATTTTGTCGGACATCCGGAGTTTGGCGCAAAGGAATTTGTTTATTACCGCAAAAAAACTGCAGCAACCAAGCTTTCTGTTGATGATATTTCGCAAGAGTATATTTTGAGCGCAGATGTTATTTATGCAACAGGGGTTACTCAATCATTGTCTTTGAATGCGAAAGAAGCTGTGAAAAAAGCCTTTATGATTGCATCTGAGCACAATATGTCCACATCATATGACCCCAATTATGATTGCAGATTGTGGTCAACAGAAGATGCAAAAGATGCAATGTCAGAGCTTGAGCCGTATATAGATATAATGTTTTTGAGTCTTGAGCATGATGTAGTGAAGCTTTTTGAAATTGATTCTCCGGACAAATGCATTAAACACCTGTGGGATAAAGGAATAGGCACTGTCGTTGTTAAATCGGCAAAGGACAAGGGCTATTTTGTAGGTTATGAAGGTGATATTATCTTTGTTAACTTCTATACAGAAGAGGTGTCAGATTCTACAGGCTCGGGTGATGCCTTTAACGGTGCGTTTTTACATGGCTTAAATTCCGGAATGACACCTTTTGAAGCTGCTAAACTGGCTTCTATTGTTGCAGGTTTGCAATGCCATGGTATGGGGGCAATTAAGTCCATTCCATACAAAGAACAGGTCTATGCAGCATATTACGAATAACGGAACATTATGACAAATAATTACAAACATATAGCGGTTTCAGGGTATTATGGATTTGAAAACTTCGGTGACGAAGCAATTTTGAGTGTTCTTGTTAAAGAGCTCAAACAACAGGGTTATTACGTGACTGTGTTTTCTAAAAGCCCTGAAAAAACAGGGCTAAAGCTCGGTGTTAACTCTGTATACACTTTTGACTTAAAAAAATTGTTAAAAACACTCAAAGAATCAGATGTCCTGATAAGCGGCGGCGGAAGCCTGCTTCAAGATGCAACTAGTCTCAAAAGTCTTCTTTATTATTTGTTTGTAATATGCTCGGCACAATTTTTTAAAAAGGATGTAATAATTTTTGCACAGGGTATTGGCCCAATACGAAATTTTGTCGGACGTCTGCTGACAAAAAATGCTCTTAAAAAATGTAAATATATAACAGTTAGAGATGAAAAAAGCCTGTTTAGACTCCGTGGTTGGAAATTGAACCCTGATCTTGTTTCTGACCCTGTGTGGAATATGGATATAAAAGAATACATTCCAATGAATAGAGTAGGAGTGCAGTTAAGAAGCTGGAAAGGGTTGTCTCAAAAGTATTTATTTGCACTGGCAAGACAAATCAATGCTAATTTTTCTGACAAAGAAATATATATATACTCCTTTCAAGATGCACTTGATTTGGAGTTGTGCAAGCATTTTGAGGCACAGTTAAAACTTGTTAACCCTCAAATTAAGACTGTACTTTTAAACAATCTTACAATTGATGAAACTATTCAATCTTTTTCTAACCTGGATTTTCTCATTGGTATGCGCTACCACGCCTGCCTTCTTGCATTAAAATACGGCATACCGACACTAGCTCTTAGCTATGACGAGAAGGTGGAAAAGATTGCTAAAAGGTTTGAATTGCCTTGTTCAATGCTCAATGACGAAGATAAAATGGATGAGTTATTTACTGCACTGAAAAATATACAACCGGCTTCTATCAAGGCAAAGGCCAAAGAGTGCATTTTTGATTTTTCTAAAATTTTGTCCAATATTAATTCATAATATATAAACGCAAAAAAAAAACCGACTTACGCCGGTTAAACTTTACCACATATTAGAGAGAGGAATTAGAGAGAGAGAAATTTTTAAATTTTTTTTTATTCCTTCTATTATATATGTTCCCTTTTGTAAAAAATTAATAACAGTTTTAGTTTGATTTTTAATATTTCTTTACAAATATATATTCAAATAACAAAAATAATTTATTACGGTTTATATACCTGATACAAGGAGGTATAATGAATAATATTTCTTTCAGAGCTAAAATACACGGTCTTCCACTAGATGTTACTGCAAAACTGTTTGAAATGAGAACAGAAGATGATACAAAACACGAAATACGCTTGTTAGAAAGAACAGCGTCAAATAACAAAGATACTTTTGTTATGAGCAAAAACGGAAAAGTTACAGTTGAGTATCAACCTGCCTTTACTCCTCGTAATCCCGGTTTGTATAAACCGGATGATCTTGTGAGAATATTCCAAACAATGAAACACCTGGAAGCTCAAAATGTTTTAAAAAAATCACTGGCAGCAAGAAAAACACAATTAAAAAAAGCTGATTATGCTGCATTTCAAGAATAAACTTTATAATAAAAAGGCCCTCTGTTACTAAGCAGAGGGCCTTTTTTATGCAATCAGCTCTTATTCTTGAGCTTCATCCATTTCTTTTTTGTCAGGAATTCTCATTGCATAGAATGATCTCCATACAAAGACCAATGCAATCACGAGGAATATCCATCCTGCGATAGGAGCGATATGTCTGAATGATTCATTGATAGAGATTTCCATAGCCAATAAACCGAATAAAGTTGTGAACTTGATAATCGGGTTCATAGCTACTGAAGAAGTATCTTTGAACGGGTCACCAACTGTGTCGCCTACTACTGTAGCATCGTGCAAAGGAGTACCTTTTTCACAGAGGTCGCATTCAACGATTTTCTTTGCGTTATCCCAGCAACCGCCGGCATTAGCCATAAATACAGCCTGGAATAGACCGAAAATAGCAATTGCAATCAGGTAGCTTACAAAGAATGCTACAGGAGCAACTGTTTTGCAAGCAGGAGCTGATAAACAAGCAAATGCTAAAGCAAATGCAAACAATGCGATAAAGATGTTAACCATACCTTTTTGTGCATATTGAGTACAGATTTTAACAACTTCTTTAGAGTTTGCAACGTTAGCTGTTTTAACGCTTTCGTCATCAATTTTGATGTGTTTTTTGATGTATTCAACTGCTCTGTATGCACCTGTTGTAACAGCCTGCATAGAAGCACCTGAGAACCAGTAAATTACTGCACCACCTGCGAGCAATCCAAGGATTGTGTAGGGGTTAAGCAGGTTCAATACAGCTTCGGGTTCAATACCAAGTGTGTTTTTGATAACCAGAATCAATGAGAAAATCATTGTTGTGGCACCAACTACAGCTGTACCGATAAGTACCGGTTTAGATGTAGCTTTGAATGTGTTGCCGGCTCCATCGTTTTCTTCGAGCTGTTGTTTTGCAACATCAAAGTTTGGTTTGAAACCAAAGTCTTTTTCGATTTCTTCAGCAATGCCTTCTCTTTCTTCAATCAAAGACAATTCGTAAACGGATTGAGCGTTATCTGTAACAGGGCCGTAGCTGTCTACAGCGATAGTAACAGGACCCATTCCCAAGAAACCGAAAGCAACCAGACCAAATGCAAATACTGACGCGTAAATCATTACACTGTCAGGAATTTGAATACTGAAATAGTATGCCAATCCCATTAAGAATACGATAACCATACCAATCCAGAAGCCTGAGAAGTTACCTGAAACAATACCTGAAAGGATTGTTAAAGAAGCACCGCCTTCACGAGAAGCTGTAACAACTTCTTTTGTGTGAATAGCATTGGGGCTTGTAAATATTTTTGTAAATTCAGGAATCAAAGCAGCACCCAGTGTACCGCAAGAAATTATACCTGCTAATACTAACCAGAGGTTTCCGCCCAAACCGCCTAATAACCATTTGCTTACGCCGAATGTCATAACGATTGAAAGGATAGATGTTAACCAAACAAGGTTAGTTAATGGTTTTTCAAAGTCAACTTTTTCAGCTTTGCCAAAAATAACTTGAGTTAAACCAGTGTTAATCCAGTATGCAACAACAGATGTCACAATCATTAAGAATCTCATTGTGAAAATCCATGTTAACAACGGAATTTGATATTGTGGGAATACACCCAACAAGATGAATGAAACAAGCGCAACACCTGTTACACCGTAAGTTTCAAAACCATCAGCTGTTGGTCCGATAGAGTCGCCTGCGTTGTCGCCTGTACAGTCTGCAATAACACCAGGGTTTCTCGGGTCATCTTCTTTGATTTTGAATTGAATTTTCATCAAGTCAGAACCAATATCAGCGATTTTTGTAAAGATACCGCCTGCTACACGAAGAGCAGAAGCACCTAAAGATTCACCGATAGCAAAGCCGATAAAACAAGCACCGGCTAATTCTCCGGGAACAAATAACAAAATGATAAGCATCATGATTAACTCAACGCTTACCAGCAATACACCGATACTCATACCGGCTTTTAAAGGAATGTTTAAAACCTTCAAAGGTTTAGCTTCCAAAGAAGCGAAAGCAGTTCTTGCGTTAGCAAGTGTGTTCATTCTGATACCGAACCATGCTACACCGTAAGAACCTAAAATACCGATAACAGACCATAAAAGGATTAATCCAACACCTTTAAAGCCCATGTGCTGCAATCCGCCGAAGTAGAATGCAATACAAGCACCAATCAGTATTTCCAAAGCTAGCAAGAATTTACCCTGTTGGATAAGGTAAGTTTTACAAGTTTCAAAAATTGTGTTTCCGACGTTAGCCATAGCTTCGTGAACTTTGTAATTTTTTACTTTTACAAATTCGATTAAGCCGAAAACTAAGCCTAAAACGGAAATGCCGATACCAACAAGCAGTAAGTTAAAGCTGTTCGGGTCGGCAGAAAGATTTGGTACAACCAAATCGGCTTCCCCTGCGAATGCAGAGTTGGCAGCCAAAAACATAGCAAATGCACTGAGCATTGCTCCTTTTAGCATACCTGACCATTTTTCTAAGTAAGCCATCTTTTTTCTCCCTTGTCCTCTTCCATCAAAAGGACCTTTTCTACACTTAAGCTAATTGTACTATAAATTCGGGTTTTAGCAAGGTGTTTACATTGAAAAAACTATTGCCACAATACTACGTTTTTAAAGTTGCTATTTCTGCTTTCACAAAGTACCTGATCAATTAGTGCTTTTGCAAATTTGATTTTTCCGCCCAGTTCATTTTTTACATCTTCACCAATAAGCTCTTTTAGCTTTAAACACTGGATATCGGTAATGGATTTTTTCAAAAATTCATACTGTGCCGGCAATTGCACTGTGTTTTGTGCCTCAAACTTTAACAACAGCTTATTAAAATCAAATTCGGAAATACTTATACAAGGCTTAACTCCGTATTCCATTTCTTTCAATCCTGCTTTTAACAATGCTCCGACAAGCAATTTGTTGTGCTGTATATCTTGAAGCGTATCAGGTTTATATATGCACAATGCACTAAATATGCTTGATAGAGGAGGTACGTTTTCCGGATAGTTCTTATCCATTTTATAAAAATCTATTGCAGTTAGTGTTTTATCTTTAGCATTATAAATAATATTGGTTGCATCACAATCAAACACCATGTTGTTTTCTTTTGCATGACAGATTTGTTTAAACAACCTGTGGTATGACTCTGACGGCAGTGTTACAATTTCTTTTTTATTTTTGTAGACAAAGCAATTTTCGCCATCAATAAACCTCAGAATTGCAGAGCCGTTTCCGGATTTGGCCACAACATGATTTATTTTGTCACTCTCAGACAGGCTGAAGTTTAGTGATTTATCTAAAGTTTCTGCTTTTTTCTTTTTTACAATTCTTACACAGTAAGGGGTGTCAGGGATTCTGTAAACATCTGCACTGCCTCCGGAACCAATGAAATTGCATTTTTGTAAAGATGAGTGTATTTTGTTTAAGATTTCTTTTTCCGGAAGTTTTAATAAATCGTTAATTTTAAGGCGTCCGCAAAAAGTTACAGTATCCTTATTCAACTGCCGCGGCAATATTGGTGCATAAGTGTTTGCTGCACGTGTTTTTTGCAGGTTTGAAGCTTTTGCATTATTGAAATTTACCGGTTTAATCTGAAACATTGTACAGATACAACAAGCCTGAATATAAAAAATTGCTTAATTTCTTAAAAAACGTTAGTTTTCGTAATGTTTTTAAACTTGGTAATCGCACCCTGGAACAGAAGATCAATAGAGCCTACTGCGCCGTTTCTGTGTTTTGCAATGATAACTTCAGCTTTTCCGCGGTTTTCAGTATCTTCTTTGTTGTAATACTCATCACGATAAATAAACATGATAATATCTGCATCCTGCTCAATTGCACCGGATTCTCTCAAGTCTGACATCATAGGTCTTTTATCGGGACGTGACTCAACCGCACGGGAAAGCTGAGATAACGCAATTACCGGAACATTTAATTCTCTTGCAAGACCTTTCAAGCCCCTTGAAATCCCCGAAATCTGCTGGTTACGGTCTTCTTTGTTTCCGGAACCTTCCATTAATTGGAGATAGTCAATAACAATAAGCCCAAGATCTTTTTCTTCCATAGCCAGACGTCTGCATTTTGCTCTTACTTCCATTACCGTTGCACCCGGACGGTCATCAATGTATAAAGGCGCATCTGCAAAATTGTTCATTGCGGTTGTAAGTTTCTCCCAGTCAGAGGCTTGCATGTTTCCTGTTTTGAGCTTATGGGTGTCAACTTCTGCTTCGGAACAGAGCATACGTTGTACGAGTTGTTCTTTTGACATCTCAAGAGAAAATATTGCAACAGGTTTTTTAGCTTTCAGGGCAACATTTTGAGCAATATTCAATGCAAGAGCTGTTTTACCCATAGACGGACGTGCTGCAAGGATTATCAGGTCGGATTTTTGCAGTCCGGAGGTCATATTGTCAAAATCATAAAATCCTGTTGGCACACCTGTGAGTTCGTCTCTGTGTTCATAACGGTAAGAAATTTGTTCGTAGCTTGTTAAAACAAGGTCTTTAACTGAGACCAAATCTGTTGTTGTTTTTTGTTGTGCAATATTAAAAATAAGCTTTTCCGCATTGTCCAGAGTGTCTTCTGTTGTTGTGTTGTCATATGCCATTTCAACAATTTCAGAGCCTGCGTTAATGAGCTCTCTTTTTATTGCTTTTTCCTGAACAATCTTGGCATAGTATTCTATATTGGCTG
>UMFA01032534.1_pt1 | contig 12808 bp, 14 predicted proteins | sample 1964891 | NCBI WGS metagenome assembly UMFA01 (sample SAMEA4836034, study PRJEB28245) | human gut metagenome | biome: gut microbiome; material: fecal sample | place: Denmark | collected 2008
AGGTGCGTAGCGTGGAAAACTCATTGTCCGTGTTATTGGCTAAGGCCCCTCAACAGATTGATCGGGGTACTTTGGAGGAACAAGTAATGCCGGAGGATATCATGGTGGGTGTGCCTTTGCAATTGTTGGAGAATCGTCCGGACGTGAAGATCGCGGAGATGACACTTGCTAGTGCCTATTATACGACGAACAAAGCCCGTGCCGCTTTTTATCCGGGATTGAATATCACGGCGACAGCAGGCTGGACGAATGGTTCAGGCATCTCTGTCGCCAATCCGGGCCAATTTATGTTTCAAGCTTTGGCTTCGTTGGCCCAACCGATCTTCAACAATGGTAAGTTGGTCGCTAACTTGAAGGTATCGAAGGCAGAAGAGAAGATCGCTCAAATGAATTATCAACAGACAATTCTGGAAGCAGGTAAGGAGGTGAGTGATGCTTTACATCAGTATGATGCCACGAGCAAGAAGCTTGTCCAAGATAGAGCGCAGATCGAGCAGCTAGAGAAAGCGGTGGCTTATACCAGCGCCTTGTTCCAGTCGGCTCAATCTACTTATTTGGAAATCCTTTCCGCACAGCAGAGCCTCTTGAGCGCTCAGTTGACGGAAGTGTCCGACAATGTGCAACGTATGCAAGCGGTTGTCAGTTTATACAGTGCCATCGGTGGTGGTAGAGAATAATAACCTTTAAATGTAGTAAAGTTATGATTAGTCCATTAGCATATGTAGATTCAAGCGCAAAGATCGGGAAGAACGTTACGATTCATCCTTTTGCGTACATTGATAAGAACGTGGAGATCGGGGATGATTGCGAGATCATGCCTCATGCCAGCTTGATGAGCGGTACACGCATGGGAAATCGCAACCGTGTATTTAACGGAGCTGTTATCGCTGCTGAGCCTCAGGATTTCTTTTATAAGGGAGGTGATACGATCGCCGTAATCGGAGATGACAACGTGATTCGTGAGAATGTGGTGATTAACCGTTCCTCGACAGCGGAAGGACGTACTAGTATCGGTAATGGTAATTTCTTGCATGAGGGGGTACATGTTTCTCATGATACGCGGATCGGAAACCGTAGTGTATTCGGCTATGGTAGTAAGATTTCCGGAAATTGTATCTTGGAAGATTATGTGATCTTCGGAGGCAATGTATTGATGAGCCAAGGATCCCGGGTTGGGGCTTGGGCGATGATTCAAACCGGCTGTCGTTTCCGTAAGGATATACCTCCTTTTATCGTAGCGGCTCAAGAGCCTACCACGTATTATGGCGTGAACTCTTTCATCATGTCTCATGAGGGATTCAGTGAAAAGGTTATCAAGCACATCAGTCATGCGTACCGGATCATCTTCCAAGGAAACAGCAGCCTTACAGATGCCTTGTTAATGATAAAGGATCAGGTTCCGATGAGTAAGGAGATCCAACATATTATAGATTTCGTTGGTGAGTCTAAATTAGGTATTGTCAAATAAATACCAATAACAAACGATAGGTAAAAGCCGAAGGAAATTATTTCCTCCGGCTTTTTTATGTAATGGAAGGACGGTTTGGTTAATAATGTTTGTTAAATAATGGTAAACGTGCAGCATTTGTCTCTTTTTAAGTGTCTTACTAATAAGACAACACACAATGAAATCCAATAAAGGAGGTTTAATATGAAAAAGTCATTTTTATTATATCTTATCATGTCTGTATTTCTCATCGGTTATTGCGCTTGCGATAATGATGAGGAAAATTTTGATACGGCTACTACCGGACAAGTGATCAAAGTCCCGGATGATATCAAATCTTTTAATTCAGTTACAAAAGAAATCGTTTTCGAGAAGAATATTTCTATCAAGCAAGACGTGCGAGGCAATGAGAAGGTTGAATTCCGGATAGCTGGAAACGGTCACTTCACGGTAGGCAGTATCTCTTCGATAAGTTCCGTTATCTATAATGCCCCAGTCTTATTAGGGGATTATCAGAGATATTATTTATATGATGGATATCCTGTTGTAGATGTTCTACAAAATGAGGTAAGTAACCAAGAGGAAAGGGACGAAAACATGCAAAAGATAGAGAAAGCTTGGAGCAACTTCCTGAAAGTATTGAATGAGGCTGGAAAGTTGAAGTAGTGATTACCGGTTTGGGATGTAATTCTGCGATACATCTTTTTTGCGCATTTAATAAGTACGTTCTGTATTACATTTGCTAGCGTTTAAATTTAAGTAAATGTGATGAGTATGGGAAAGAACGATTTTGTATGCGGACGTACATAACCGAGTTATGTGAGGGAGGACATCATTCTACGGCGAAGAGTTATCAAGATGCCTTGAATTCATTCAAGCGGTTTAGTGGTCGGGAGGAAATCCCTTATACCTATATTAATAACGAGAACCTTCTATTTTATCAAAATTTCGGAGAAACTTTGCGTCGACAGATTGGAGAAACGTGTGGCGAGCCAGCCGGAAGGGGAGAAGGATTATGAGGTCTATGTCGCTTCCCAAAAGGAGATGAGCCTCACTGCTGCAGGCAAGCGGAAGTGGGTAGAACGAATCCTGTCCCGCTCCATAGTTTTCATCCGCTGTACCGATACCTTACGTAGAAAGGAGATCGTGCACCTTCCATACATCAAACGTTTCATGGTGAACATCGCCGGAGAGAGGCGAGGCGGCATACGTCCCGTGGCCTTCATTCCGGATGATCAGATGGCCAAGCTTCGCCGGATGGTGGGACCTGTTTTGTGATTCGCATAGACTTGCTTGGCTGTGCCAAGGTCAGTATTTCCCGTGATCTGCTGGACGTACTACCCTAAATATGTATGAGAACATCTTATAAGAAAGAGGAGGAGCGATCCGGTGTACGCTTGATCGCCCTGCTGGAAAATCATTTACAAGATATTTTGAGTCGTGAGGCGGATAACCGCACGTTCATCCATCTTTATTGCACGGGTCCGTATTGGGTAGCGTTCGAGAGATCCGCTTACTTGTTACACCGTGTATCTCCCCGTGCGATGGTGACCCCGATGCGCCTCACCACCTATCCGTTCCCGATCGTGATGGTCGCATGGACGGTGAAGGAATTGTGGGCTTACAGCCGGACACATCTTTTCCTTCGGGAAGGTAATGACTATGGCCGACTATCCGCCCCGTCCCATTCGCTTGATGGTTATCGGGAGTGGCATACGGAAGAAGTGGGAGATTTTCCTGTGTCACAGACAAGTTTACTGTTGGAGAATTAAGAAAATGCAAATAATATTGTTTTTATTGTTCGGTTTCTTTCTGTCCATATTGTTCGGTATGGTTATCATTCCGAGGATCTTGGTGATCTCGCATAAGAAACGCCTGTATGATATCCCGGACTCCCGTAAGGTACATACGACCCCTGTTCCCCGTCTGGGCGGGTTATCCTTTTTCCCTGTGATCCTGATGTCCATGTTCTTGGTGATAGGCTTTCGGCTTTATACGTGGTCTGAGGATCTATCAAGCCTGTCGTTTAATATGCTCTATGAGTGCATATTCCTATTGATGATATGCAGATAGCAGAGGATTTGCACATGGTGTTAGACCATTGTATGATGAGGATTTTGTGTGATAACAATGTTGGGAAGTGATGCAAGAACAGCCTTTAGTTTCCGTTGTGATGGCTACTTTTAACGAACCTGTGGTTATTATCACAAAATCCATTGAAAGTATATTGAATCAGAGTTATCAAAATTTGGAACTTTTTGATAGCGGATGATAGCTATAGCTCTGAGACGATTGCGGTGATTGATGCGTTTGCGGCAAGAGATCTGCTTGGTGGGGTTTCTTTGCTTGTTGCTAAATTATATGCAGCTGTATGCCATAGCCTCAGCAGGTAAGGCGGAGAAGATTATGAGTGCCGGTTTCATTCGTAAATATTCATTGGTCTCCAGCAGTGCAGTCCAAGCGGCTGCCCGTAAACTGATGGAATTGGATTTGCTGACTGAAGAAGATAATATTTATTTTATCCCGGATATTCTGTTCCGTATGTATCTTCAGCGGCTAAAGAACACGAATATTATCTTCATTCCGTCGTAACTATCCGTATCCACATAAAAAGAAAGAGGCTAACCCCGAAGGATCAGCCTCTTTTATCGCTTTAATAGAAATTCAAATTAAAGTGCACCCACTTCTTTCAAAGCCTCGTTAGTCTTATGAACAGCGGCAGCGCTCTTAGCGAACAACTCTTTCTCCTCAGCTGTCAATTCCAACTCAACGATCTTCTCGATACCGTTCTTGCCAAGGATAACAGGAACACCGATGCAAAGATCAGATTCTCCGTACTCACCTTCCAAGTAAACAGAGCAAGGAACCATCTTGCCTTGGTTGTGGATGATAGACTCAACAACGAATGCTCCAGCAGCACCCGGTGCGTACCAAGCGGAAGTACCTAACAATTTAGTTAATGTAGCGCCACCAACCATTGTGGAAGCAACAACCTCTTGCAATTTCTCTGCGCTTAACAATTTGCTAACAGGAATACCTTTGTAAGTAGCCAAGCGAGCCAACGGAATCATTGTAGTGTCACCGTGACCACCGATTACCATACCCTCAACCTCGTTAGCGTTACAGCCTAGAGCTTGAGACAAGAAATATTTGAAACGAGAGCTATCCAGAGCACCACCCATACCGATGATACGGTTCTTCGGCAAGCCTAAAGACTTCAATGACAAATAAGTCATTGTATCCATCGGGTTAGAGATAACTACCAAGATTGCGTTCGGAGAGTATTTCAAGATGTTTTGAGCTACGCTCTTAACGATACCAGCGTTAACACCGATCAGTTCTTCGCGAGTCATACCCGGTTTACGAGGAATACCAGAAGTGATAACTACAACGTCAGAGTTAGCTGTCTTCTCATAATCGTTTGTGCAACCTACAACCTTTGTATCGAAACCTAGCAATTGAGCGGTCTGCATCATATCCATCGCTTTACCTTCGGATACGCCTTCCTTTACGTCTAGCATTACAACTTCGTCTGCCACTTCATTGAAGGCAAGAACATTTGCGCAAGTAGCGCCTACATTTCCGGCACCAACAACTGTTACTTTTGACATAATAAATAAGTTTTAGTATGTTATTACTTAATAATACGCTATGTTTTTTAACGATGGCAAAGGTACAATCTATTACGGAATAAAGAAATATTTCCGTATATATTTTTGAGGGACATTATTAAATATCGCTAAAGCCTTGTCGAGGCTTCTTGACAACTTGGTACGCTTTTATTTTTAAGATCTTGAGGAAATGTTGTATCTTGGGTGCGAACAAAACTAAACCGAGGGAAGTTTTATTTATATGGGTTATTAATCTTAAATCCAACGTACTTATGAAAGTTTTTATATATATCCGAAAAGTCCTGTTTTTGTTTCTCTGCGGGGCCTTGTCTTTCTCTTACGGCTACGGTCAGGAGCTACCGCTTCTGCTGGATACGATCAAGCCTCTCTTGTCGGACTCCAATTTGATAGATGAGTTGATCACTGTCGGATATGCTACGGGCAATCGTAGTACTTTATCCGGTTCCGTAAACCGGGTGAATGAAGGGGGGATGAATGAGGGATTGATCTCTACACCCTTGGACGCTCTTCGGGGAAGGGTGTCCGGCGTTAGTATCCCGGTTGGAGGAAATAGCGCCGCTGCCTTGGCTGCCGTCCGGGTCCGGGGTACAACTTCCTTGACGGGAGGTAATGATCCGTTGGTGATTATTGATGGGGTTTTTGCCGATCTTAATTTGCTTAGCTCGATCTATCCGGCGGATATCGAGAACTTCACGATCTTGAAAGATGCCTCGGAGACTGCTCAATATGGTTCTCGTGGTGCTTCCGGTGTTATCGAGGTAACGACAAAGAAAGGGCGGCAGGGAGCTTTTAGTATCAGTTATGATGGGAGTTTCGGTGTGGAGGCGGCTTATAAAAGTTTGGATATGTTATCGGCGAATGGTTTCCGGAAACTGGCGGAGGAACGTAATATCGGTATTTTAGATTTAGGGAATAATACGGACTTTCAGGATGAGATTACCCGGTTGGGGTTGGTGCAGAATCATCATATCGCTTTTGGGGGTGGTTCGGAGACTTCCAGTTATCGTGCCTCCTTGGGATTTGTGGAAAGGGAAGGGGTTATCCGAAATACGAACTCACGTAATTTTACGACCAAGTTGAATATTACGCAGCATGCGTTCAATGATCTTCTGGTCTTTGATTTAGGCATATTTGGTTCCTTGCTAAAAAATGCTTATTTAAATGATGTACAGAAGATGTTCTATTCCGCCGCTACTTTCAACCCGACATTTCCGAATCATAAGAATATGGAGACGGGTAGCTGGGATCAAATAACCAACGCTAGCCAGATCACGAACCCTTTGGCCTGGTTGGAGGTGAAGGATGATGATTCGAATTCTCATATAAATACGCACTTAAAACTGGTTTTTAACTTGAGTAAGCATTTAATGTTTACGGCTTTCGGTTCGTATACCTATAATGTAATAGATAACGCCCAATACCTCCCTACTTCGGTTTGGGCGCATGGGCAGGCTTATCGGGGGGAGCGGAAAACAGAATCTTTATTAGGAGATTTCATGTTGGCCTATAAAAAAGACTTTGGTTTGCATCAGCTAAATGTATTGGGATTGGCGGAAGCTCAGAAAATGATAACGAGAGGTTTTTATACGACTGCGACGAATTTCAGTACCGATCGTTTTGGTTATGATAATTTACAGGCAGGTGCGGTACGTTTATGGGAGGGGACCGGTTCTTACTATGAGGCTCCTCATCTGGCTTCTTTCCTTGGACGTGTGAATTATATTTATGATGGAAAGTATATCGCTACCGTGAATGCCCGTGCGGATGCCTCTTCGAAAGTGGGGGCCAATAATAAATGGGGTTTTTTCCCTTCGGCTTCTGTCGCTTGGGTGTTGACCGAAGAGGAGTTTATGGAAGGTGTCTCGTGGGTAAGGAATTTAAAGATTCGTTCGGGATATGGCCTATCCGGTAATCAAGACGCGATCGATTCTTACAATTCTTTGCGATTGATGAAACCTAATGGGGTTGTTTCCGTAAATGGTGCGCCCACCGTTACCTTGGGTACGATCCGTAATGCGAATCCGGACTTGAAATGGGAGGTGAAACGTACGTTCAATGCCGGTATCGATGCCGGGTTTTTCGACAATCGTTTTATTCTTGCCGTAGATTATTATAATTCCAAGACGGATGATATGTTGTATTTATACGATGTAAGCGTTCCGCCTTTCGCTTATAATAAAATGTTGGCGAATCTGGGATCGATGCGAAATAGTGGCGTGGAATTGGGTATTGGCGTCACGCCCTTGCGTACGAAAGATATGGAATTGAATATAAACGTAAACGTAACTTTCCAACGGAATAAATTGCTCTCCTTGAGCGGTTACTATAAAGGGGAATATATGTCCGCCCCGGAATATACTAGCATCTCGGATTTAAATGGGGCTGGTTTCCATGGAGGGTATAATCATATCGTTTATCAAATGGTCGGACAGCCTTTGGGTGTTTTTTATTTACCGAAATGTACAGGTTTGGTTTCCGATGGAAACGGCGGCTATAAGTATGAGATTGAGGACTTGAATGGAAACGGGGTGAGTTTGGAGGATGGTGAGGATCGTTATATTGCGGGACAAGCTATGCCGAAAACACTTTTAGGCTCTAATATCAGTTTCCGGTATAAACAATTCGATCTATCAGTACAGATTAACGGAGCCTTTGGGCATAAGATTTATAATGGAACATCGCTAACTTATATGAATATGGATATATTCCCGGATTATAACGTGTTGCGAGAAGCCCCATCCCGGAATATCCAAGATCAGACGGCTACGGATTATTGGTTGGAGAAAGGGGATTATATCAATTTTGATTATTTGACGTTGGGTTGGAACGTGTCTCTTGGTAATTTAAGGAAATATGTAAGAAACGTACGGCTTTCGGTTTCCGTAAATAATTTGGCGACAATTACAGGTTATTCGGGATTGACTCCGATGATAAATAGCTCTATCGTAAATAATACCTTAGGTATAGACGATAAGCGATCTTATCCGGTGGTTCGTTCCTATACGATGGGGTTGAGTTTTAATTTTTAAAAAGGTGTTCGTATGAGAAAGCTTTCTATTTTATCCTATATATTTGCGGGTTTGATGTTATCGTCGTGCGATGGCTATCTGAAAGAGGACCCTCGTGATCAGCTTTATCCGGAGGATGCGTACGATACCCCTCAGAATGTCTATCTGAATACGGTTGCTTCCTTATATAATTATATCGGAGGTTATAGCGATAGCCAAGGATTGCAGGGAACGTACCGGGGTGTCTACGACTTGAATACCTTTACGACTGACGAGGCCATGCTCCCGACTCGTGGCGGCGACTGGTATGACGGCGGTTTCTGGCAAGGTCTCTTCTTGCATAAGTGGGGAACGAATAGTGACGCTATCCAAGCTACTTGGGAATATCTGTATAAAGTAATCGTATTAAGCAATCAATCTTTAGAGATATTAGGCGAGTTGCGGCAAAAAACGGATTATAACGATTTAGATCGGTATGAGGCGGAGGTTCGTGCTTTTCGTGCGATGTATTATTATTATTTAGTCGATATGTTTGGCCGTGTCCCTCTTATCGTTTCTTCTTCCATTCCGGTGAAAGACGTGCGGCAGAGTGACCGGAAAGAGGTCTTTGATTTTGTTGTAAAAGAATTACAAGAATCCCTTTTGTTATTGAGTACGGCGCATAGTAATTCGCCCGGCGATTATTATGGAAGAATTACGAGACCGGTTGTTTATTTCTTATTGGCGAAGTTGGCCTTAAACGCAGAAGTGTTTACGGATAACGACTGGACGGATGGTCTGCGTCCGAATGGACGGGAAATCTATTTTAGGGTAGGCGAGAGGAAGTTGAACGCTTGGCAAACGGTTGTGGCGTACTGTGATTCAATAACAGACTTAAACTATAGCTTATCTCTGAACTATGCGGATAATAGGTATGTATTTAGATAGGTGTAACCACCTGCAAGCAACGAGTATTACCTATAATTAAATCATTGAATATCAACACTATTTCAAATTTAACACTTCGCAGTTCATATTTGGTGTTCCGTCATTTTCCGCATATTTTTGTAACGTATTTCTATCGCGGTGAATGTACGGAACTTTTTTGTTGCCATAAAATCGCAGTCCGTTGACATTGGGTTACAACAGTTCACAAGGAGTGACAAGCGGCAGGACGAAATACGAAGACTGCCACAGATATTTACCCGGTTGACAACAGGTGACAATGATTGACTTCCGTTCACTCCCCGATGGAATACACAGAAAAGAGTGTTCAACATCAAACAAAGGGAAGAATGAAAGCAACCAAGAAATGTGCATTCTGTGGCAGGACATTCATAGCCAACAGTGGTATGCAGAAGTATTGCTCCGTGCATTGCGCCGATGAAGCCAAGAAAGCGAAGAAGAAGCGACAGCAGGATTTGCTCAATGCCGTAGAACCTGTTTTAGAGATACAGCGTCAGGAGTATCTCACCTTTTCAAAGGCTGCCATCCTAATGGGATGTTCACGCCAGTACATTTATAAGCTCGTGGCACAAGGCAGACTGCGGGCTTCACGCATCAGCAGCCGCATGGCATTTATACGCAGAGCAGATATAGAGAGGATGCTGGAGGACAACCCTTATAACAGGGTGATACCCGGTACACGCCCTAAGAGAGCCGGGTCCATCAGTCAAAAGAAATCCGGTAAGGAGAACAAGACCATTATTCCGGCTTCTGAAGAAATCCTCTCTTACATTTCCGGCGAGGAAGTCCTCTCAACTTATAAGGTAAAGCAGTCATGGCTTTACACTACCGCCAAGCGCAACCAAATCCCCATTTGTAAGATTGCAGGCAAGAACTATTACAGTAAAAGCCACGTGGAGGAATGTCTCGGGCTGACCGCTGATATAGCCTCCATCACTGAGTGGCTAACCACAGAACAAGTGTTTGAGGTGTTCGGCATGAAACCGACCGCCATCCATGCCTATGCCTACCGACACCGCATCCCAACCAAAAAGGAATACGGCATACTCTATTATTCAAAGACACACCTTGACGAGCTCCGTCAGACTGATTTGATGGAGGATGAACGCTACTGTACCGTGGAATATGTGTCGGAAAAATACGGACTGTCCAAAGCGAACATTCACCATATCGCCAAAGTACACGGTATCGGGAAACGGAAAGTCGGTGTGAGAAACCTGCTTTTCCGTGTGGATGTGGAGCGTGTGATGGCTGAGAGAGCCGCCAAAGGGCTGTGACCGTTGATTATTGGCCGATTATTGGTCAATTACCGTCATTATCTGCCACCAACGCCACATCATTCCATTCCTTTGCAGCGTGGAGAAGGTCTCCACCGAGTAATATCCATCAATAACAAAGAAAGATTATGGCAAACATTTGCAAGACCGTGAACCTTTATACACGGAAAATCAAAGGCGGCAAAATGCTGTCCTTCTTCCTCGACTATTATCCCGGCTACCGTGACGAGACCACCAACAAAGTGCTGCGTCATGAATCGCTCGGTATCTACATCTACGCACATCCGAAGACACAGCGTGAGAAGGACTACAATGCCCGGCTGTCGGAGAAGGCAGAAGCTTTGCGATGCCGCCGCTACGAGGAGATTGTAAACGAGCGTTACGAGTTCTTTGACAAGAACAAACTGAACGGCAGTTTCATTGATTACTTCAAGAAGTACGCAGGAAAGAAAAACTCTCGCTATGAGCAGGCATTCCTGCACTTCAACCTGTTTACAGGCGGCAAATGCACCTTTGCCGAAATTACCGTAGAGCTGTGCAACAAGTTCCTGGAATATCTGCGCACCACGCATCAGGTCATCCATCAAAAGCGCAAACTGCATCCCAATACCATTGCCAGCTATTGGTCCGCGTTCCTCGGTACGCTCCATGCTGCCCATCGAGACAAGAAGATCAAGGAGAATCCTTGTCCCTATCTGGAACGCGCGGAAAGCATCCCGACAGACAAGGTGGGGCTGTCTGCGGAGGAACTCATACAACTGGCAGAAACTCCGTGTGAAGAGCCCGTACTGAAAACCGCATTCCTTTTCTCCTGCCTCACGGGACTGAGGAAGAGCGATGTCAAGGCATTCTCATGGGAAATGATACAGCCCGAAGCGGACGGGACGCTCTATATCACCACCCGTATGCAGAAAACAAAGCAGATTGTACATAATCCCATCGGGGAGGAGGCACTGGCATTGATAGACAGTGATTCAAGAATGGGACTTGTGTTCCCCGGTTTCAAGGACAGCATGACACAGACAGCACTCAAACAATGGATAAAGGCGGCAGGAATCACCAAGAACATCACCTACCATTCAAGCCGGCACACCTATTGTACCCTGCAACTGGAGGCAGGAACGGATTCCAGAACCGTGCAGGAACTTGTCGGGCACAAGAACCTCGCCACCACCCAGTGCTATCTCGACAGTGTGAGTAGCAGGAAGAAGGAGGCGGCAAACCGCATCACGCTGAAACGTAAGGTAGAGTAAAAATCGCAGTCTTTTGGCTGTTTAAAGTATGATTTTAAGTATGAAATGCGCCCTAAACACTAATAAGTCGTAAATAATTGCTCATATCTGCAATTTCTTTTGGCATAACGATAAGGTCTATTGTAATTTTGTGACAAACAACCGCTGACAAGGCGCAATAACCAGTATAAGAATGAAGAATCAGAACACGATTGTCAATACAGAGAATTGCCTTTTTTATGGCTTGCCCGGCATAATCATACTTGCCCTTTCATTAATGGCGTCCACCCGAATCAGTTCCGATTTCGGCGGAGATACCTTCATCAAGACAGTTTCTTTTTTATGCTGCAACGGTCTGTTGTGGCTGCTGTATCTTGCTGTCTGCCAATACATGCTTACCGATTTGGTAACACTTTGTACCTTGATGGTGAAGAAGGTAAGGAACGGGAATAACACTGAACCAGTTGAGACATTGGTAGTAGAGGAATATACTGATGTACCTTTGATTGAAGACCAGCCGGAACAGGTGACAGTTGCAGCTACATCTACCGCAGAATCTGCCCCTGTTGTAACCAAGGAAGAATACCGAACTTATTGTGCGGATTTTGAACAGAAGCAGCAAGACAACAGGCTGCTACTTGTCAATTCCATCCTTGATTATGTCAAAAGGAAGATGGCACCGTTCACTACAGAAGAAAACCTGGTGTTACTCTGTGGCGAGATTGAAGCGTGGTGTGACAATCCTGCATATACTCCCAAAGACGTCACCCTCAAACGTATGCCGAACCCGAAAGACAGGTTGAAGACATCGGACTTCAAGCATCTGGTGTGGAACATCGGTGTGCGACTCGGATTCGAGAACGGGTATTCAGTAATGGTGCAAGCCGGATTTATCAAAAGCCTGTTCCCGGTTGAACTTATGGCTGTGGAAACCGAATCGCTGGCCAGAAGCCTGACCTGCGACCCAGACAAGGGACATATCAAACTTGACAGACCCAAGCAAACCGGCAATTCCAATTTTCATTCTTAAAAAATCCGATTCGCTTTTGCATCCCATACAGGGAAGTCCATCTTGGGCTTCCCTTTGCCGTTGTATGCCATTGCGTGTAAATGTAGATATAACTCTCTTACTGTAAGCGGTTTCCCTTTCCCCATATTGCCGATTACTCCTTGACATTACGATTATCCTGCGATTACCGTCAATAAATTGAATCACTGGTACATCGTAAGCGGTTGAGCAAATACATCTTGTCATAATATCCTTTCC
>UMFA01025459.1_pt1 | contig 12793 bp, 8 predicted proteins | sample 1964891 | NCBI WGS metagenome assembly UMFA01 (sample SAMEA4836034, study PRJEB28245) | human gut metagenome | biome: gut microbiome; material: fecal sample | place: Denmark | collected 2008
CGGACAGTTTGTCTGCAAAAGGCGCAAGCAGGAAATCTATGAATTCCGGATTGTCGAGAATGCCATGAATATAAGTCCCCATGCAGGTGGAGTCCACGTAGTAACCATCGGTAGAGCCGTTCTCCAGAAGATTCAAGGGAGAATCGGGAGTACCTTCCACAGGGGTGGTCACTCCCATATGGATTTCATAGCCCTGCATGAATGGAGAATGGAGAGTGGAAGATGGAGAATGGGGATTGCACAGACCGAACTTCACCTGGCGGGTCACCTTCTCTCCCGACATGCGGGTACTGATGGGCAACAGCCCCAGTCCGGGCAGGCGTTCGATGTCCCCCTCCACATGCTCAGGGTCGAGCACCTCCTGCCCCATCATCTGATAGCCGCCGCAGATACCCATCACGGTGGCACCTTCACGATGGGCACGGATGATGGCAGCCGCCACACCGTTACGGCGCAATTCGTAAAGATCATCAAGCGTGCTCTTGGAACCGGGCAGCAGGATGACGTCGGCCTTTGCCAACTCATCCACATTGTTGGTATAGAAGAGATGTACGCGCGGGTCACGTTCCAGGACATTAAAATCGGTGAAGTTACTGAGGTGGCGCAGCAGAATGACGGCGATGTTCACCTTTCCCTTCTCGGCACGGACAGACTTTGCGGCAAGCGCCACGGAGTCTTCTTCTTCAATGTAGATATCACGGTAGTAAGGTACTACCCCGACAACGGGAATGCCGCAAAGCTCCTCCAGCATCGTAATGCCCGACTCGAAGAGACGTATATCCCCCCGGAACTTGTTGATAAGAATTCCTTTAATGCGTTCCCGCTCATGGGGACGAAGCAACATCAGCGAACCATAGACACTGGCAAACACACCACCACGGTCAATGTCCCCCACAAGGATTACATCGGCTCCGGCATGTAGGGCCATCGGCAGATTGACAAGGTCGGTATCCCGCAGATTGATTTCGGAGATGCTTCCCGCGCCTTCCAGCACAACGGGATTATAGCGAGCGGCAAGGCGGTCGTAGGCAGCACAAACCTCCCGGCGCAGCTCGTCGCGTCCTTCCTTGCGGAAATACTCATAAGCATTGTGGTTGCCGATAGGACGCCCGTTGAGGACAACCTGCGAGGTGTGGTCCGACTGCGGTTTCAGCAGCAGCGGATTCATGTCCGTGTGGCAAGGCACTCCGGCGGCTTCCGCCTGCACAGCCTGGGCACGGCCTATCTCCAGCCCTTCGGGAGTGGCAAATGAATTGAGCGCCATATTCTGTGCCTTGAACGGTGCGGGCTGATAGCCGTCCTGCTTGAAGATGCGGCAGAAGGCGGCAGCAATGATGCTCTTTCCCACATCACTGCCCGTCCCGGCAAACATAATCGGATGAAGTTTCTCCATAAATTCCATTTTAGCGAATGCAAAGATAGTGCAAATCCGAATATCTCTCCCATTCATAAGCCATATCTTCGGAAACTATTCGTTATATTTGTAACGTTCTATTCAAAAAGATGACTACTGAACAATTCCCACCTCCTCTTGTTTAGAGAAACAAGAACCCCTAAACCGAACGAACTTATGAATAATCTATTATGCCGGAGATTTTTTCCGGCTGCTGCCTGCATGCTGCTTGCCATCGGTGGAGTGGCCGCACAAACCTCCCTTCCCCTTAGCTTCGGTGATGCCCTAAGGCAGATGCAAAACGGCAACCGCAGCCTGAAAATAGCTGACAAGGGAATTGAAGCCGCCCGTGCGGAACGTGACAAACTGAATGCCCTCTGGTACCCCTCCCTGCAAGGTGCCGGTACGTTCGTGCATCTTTCCGAAAAGATAGAGGTAAAACAGCCCCTTTCTCAGTTCACCGACCCGGCAAAGGACTTTGTGCACAACATCGTGCCGGACGACCAATTCATCAGCAGCATACTCGACCAGATAGGCTCCCATACCCTTGCCTTTCCACTGGCTCCACGCAACCTGACTTCCGTCGGCCTGACCGCTGAATGGGTCGTATTCTCCGGCGGCAAGCGCATCCGGGCCTCGAAGATAGGCAACACCATGATAGACATTGCCCGCGAAAACCGGGGACAGACCGATGCCACGCAACGCACCCTGCTGGCAGAAAGCTACTTCGGGCTGAAACTTGCGCAAGAGGTAGTACGCGTGCGGCAGGAGACTTACAACAGCCTGCAACGCCATTACCAGAATGCCCTTAAACTGGAAGCTGCCGGCATGATAGACAAGGCAGGCCGGCTCTTTGCCCAAGTGAATATGGATGAAGCTGCCCGTTCACTGGAGGCTGCCCGGAAGGAGGCCTCCGTCGTACAAAGTGCCCTGCGCACCCTGCTCAACCTGCAAGACACATGCAGCATCCATCCTACTTCGGAGCTTTTCATCAACGACCAACTGCCCGCTAAAGAGGAGTTCCTGCAAGCCATGCGGGTGGAGAACTACACCGTGAACCAACTGCAACTGCAGTCACAGATTGCCCACCAGCAGCTCCGCATCGACCAGAGCGGCTACCTGCCGGACATCGCCGTATTCGGCAAGCAGACCCTCTATGCCCACGGCATACAAAGCAATCTTGTCCCCCGCACCATCGTAGGTGTGGGCTTCACCTGGAACCTGTTCGACGGACTGGCGCGTGAGAAGCGCATCCGCCAGTCGAAGATAGCCCAGCAAACCCTCGCCTTGGGACAAGAAAAAGCCAAAGAAGACCTGAGCGTAGGCATCGACAAGCTCTACACCCAACTGCAAAAGGCACAAGACAACGTACGCGCCTTGAATACCACCATCGAGCTGAGCGAAGAGCTGGTGCGAATCCGCAAGAAATCCTTTGCCGAAGGCATGGCAACCAGTACCGAGGTCGTAGATGCGGAAACGATGCTGGCAACTGTCCGCGTGGCGCGTCTGGCAGCCTACTACGAATATGATGTGGCACTGATGAACCTGCTGGCTATCTGCGGAACGCCGGAACGGTTCGAGAAATATTTCGAGACAACTTATTAAAACCTACCCTTTATGAAAATCAATAATAAAAGCATCAGCATTGCATTCGTCATTATCCTGGCCGCAACGGTCATCATTTCGCTTGCCGGCATATTACTCATGAGCCGGCAGCCCCTAGTCCTGCAAGGACAAGTGGAAGCAACGGAAATACGTATCAGCGGGAAGCTGCCCGGACGTGTGGACTCCTTCCTCGTACAAGAGGGAGACTGGGTGAAGGCAGGCGATACGCTTGTCGTCATCAACAGCCCCACCATCGAAGCCAAATACCGCCAGGTGAATGCCCTGAAGCAGGTGGCCCAGGAGCAGAACAAGAAGATAGACGCCGGTACCCGCCGCCAGATTGTGGCCACTGCCCGGCAACTCTGGAACAAGACGCAGAGCGACCTTGCCCTCGCCAAGACCACTTACCAGCGCATTGTAACGCTTTATAAGGACAGTGTCGTCACCTCCCAGCGGCGTGACGAGGTGGAGGCCATATACAAAGCTGCCCAAGCCGCCGAACGTGCCGCCTACGAGCAATACCAGATGGCCGTAGACGGAGCGCAGAGCGAGGACCGTGCCTCGGCCCGAAGCCTGGTGGAAGCGGCGCGAAGCACCGTCGATGAAGTCTCCTCCCTCCTCGTCGACTCCCGCCTGACTGCTCCCGAAGACGGCCAGATAGCTACCATCTTCCCCAAACGCGGAGAACTGGTGGCTCCCGGCACTCCCATCATGAGCCTCGTCGTGATGGACGATGCACACGTGGTACTGAATATACGCGAGGACCTGATGCCGCAGTTCAAGATGGGAGGCACTTTCCGTGCCGATGTCCCCGCCATCGACGGCAAGGACATTGAATTCCGCATCTACTACATCAGTCCGCTGGGCAGCTTCGCCACCTGGAAATCCACCAAACAGACGGGCAGCTATGACATGCAGACGTTCGAGATACACGCACGTCCCACACAGCAGGTAGAGGGATTGAGACCGGGAATGTCCGTACTTTTAAAAATGAAGAATAAAAAATGAAAGATAAAGAATTTGGCTGCGCAATGAAATCGCTCCGCATGGTTATCCGTCGCGAATGGCACCGCATGACCTCCCGCCGTCTATACCTCGGCATCTGCGTCGTGCTACCCTTGCTCTGTCTGTTCTTCATGGCCACCATCTTTGGAAACGGACAGATGGAGAACATTCCCGTGGGTATCGTCGACCTGGACAACACTGCCACTTCGCGCAATATCTCCCGGCGCATCTCTGCCGCCCCCACCTTCCGTGTGACGGAGCACTTCACCGACGAAGCCGACGCCCGCCGGGCATTGCAACGGAAGGACATATACGGCTACCTCGTCATCCCGCCCCGCTTCGAACAGAAGGCGGTGACGGGAACTGACGCAACGCTCACCTATTATTACCACTATGCCCTCCTCTCGGTAGGCAGCGAGCTGATGGCGGCGTTCGAGAATACGCTTGCTCCCGTGGCGCTCTCGCCCATCGTGATGCAGGCCGAAGCTCTGGGAGTAAGCGGAGAACAGATACAGACCTTCCTGCTCCCCGTAGAAGCCAGTACCCATCCCCTCTACAACCCGGACATGGACTACTCCATCTACCTAAGCCAGCCTTTCTTTTTCGTACTGTTCCAGATACTCATCCTGCTCACCACCGTCTACTCCATAGGCAGCGAACTGAAATTCGGCAGCGCCGGCGAATGGCTGGAGATGGCACGAGGCAATATCCTCACTGCCGTAGCAGGGAAACTGCTGCCCTATACCCTCATCTTCTCGTCCATCGGTATCCTGGCAAACTATGTACTGTTCGGCCCGCTACATATCCCCTTCGCTGGCAGTCTGTGGCTGATGAATGCAGTGACCGTGCTCTTCATCATCGCTACCCAGGCATTGGCGGTCTTTATCTATTCTGTCTTTCCCAAGATTGCCTATATCATCAGTGTAGTATCCATGGTGGGGTCGTTGGGGGCTACGCTGTCCGGAGTCACGTTTCCCGTTACAGCCATGTATGCGCCCGTGCATGCGGCCTCCTACCTCTTCCCCGTGCGGCACTTCACGGAGGCGGCACAAGCCATGATTTACTTCGATGCAGGGTTTGCCTACTTCTGGCAGTCGGTAGCTACACTCTTCATCTTCTTGCTGGCAGCACTACTGATACTGCCGTTGCTGAAATGGTGGATAAAAAAGGAAACGAGGGAAGAAGCAATCCCCACCTCCCCATCACCTTGCACACCTACCGCATTGTCAACAGCTTCCGTCATCCGCCACGAATGGCATGCCATCGCCACCAATCCCGCCATCCTGCTCGTGCTGGCAGGCGGTATCTTCCTCTACGGACTGCTCTACAACTACATGTACGCCCCCAACCTGGTGCGCAAGGCTCCCGTCGCAGTGGTAGACCTCTCCCACTCCGCCCTCAGCCGCGAATACATCCGACTGCTCGACGCCACTCCCCAGACCGCCGTCTACGGCCAGACACCCAACATCCTCGAAGCCCGCCAATGGATGAAGCAGGGCGACGTGGCAGGCATCCTTTACCTGCCTGCCGACTTCGAGGCACGTGTGGCACGGGGCGAGACTTCGGTCTTCGTACTCTATGCCGCCACGGACACTTTCCTCAACTTCAAAGGACTGCAAGAATCCAGTGCGCGCGTCATGCTTGCCGTGAACGATGCCCACCGCATGGAGGGCACCGTATTCCTACCTCCGCAAGGGTTGCTGGCAGTGGCTTCGTCCGCTCCCGTCAGCGTGTCCGGCACGGCGCTCTACAACTATACGGAGGGCTACGGTTCCTATCTGATTCCCGCCGTCCTAATTGTCATCATCTTCCAGACGATGCTGATGGTGATTGCCATGCTGACGGGTGAGGAAGCGGAAGCCCGAAGAAAAGGAATACGGCTGATGCGTGCCGACTCATTGAAGGATACATTACGGATTGTCGGAGGCAGGACCTTCGTATACTTCATGCTGTATGTGGTGTTCTCCCTATTCCTGCTGGGACTGCTGCCGCATCTGTTCAGCATCCCCCACATCGGCAGCGGAGGAGACATCGTCACAATGATGATACCCTTCCTGCTGGGCACGAGTTTCCTTGCCCTGGCCGTCTCCCGCTGGTTTACAGACTCCGAAGCGCCGTTGCTGATGATAGCCTTCTTCTCTGTGGGCTATATCTTCCTTTCGGGCGTGTCTTATCCGCTGGAACTGATGCCGTGGTATTGGCAGGCAGCCCACTATCTGTTTCCGGCAGGTCCTGCCGTACTTGCTTTTGTAAAACTGAATTCAATGGGTGGAACGCTGGCCGACGTATGGCCGCAGATGCTGACGATGTGGATACAAGTATTGGTCTATGGAACTTTGGCGCTCTGCACTACACGCCACCTCTACGGAGAAGGAAAAGTGAAGGCATAAAAAAAGGCTATCTATCCCAGACAGCCAATCTTTTGTTAACCTTAAATCTAATACTATGAAAAACACATTGCAAATATACGGACTTCTCCGAATTCTCCAAAATTTCCGCCCATAACAGCCTTATTTATAACATGGTTTAATAGGAATATGCCGTCGTTAACAGATAAGGACTGGTCAAATAAGAAATTTTCACTATCTTCATCCCCAAAATCGTAAATCAAAGAATATTCTGCCATGATTCATACCATACTCGATACAGACCTTTACAAATTCACCACCTCGTATGCCTACATCAAATTGTTTCCCTATGCCATGGGCACTTTCAGCTTCAAGGACAGAGACGACACCGCCTATACAGACACATTTCTGAAGGAGTTGCAAGAGGCGGTGGACAGCCTGGCACAGACCATACTGACTACCGAAGAACTGGAATACATGACCCGCCACTGCCGTTTCCTGCCGAGGGTCTATTGGGAGTGGCTCTCCTCCTTCCGCTTCCAGCCGGAGAAGGTAAGCATCCATCTGGACGAGGACCGGCACCTGAACATTGAAATCACGGACTATCTGTACAAGGCCACCCTTTACGAAGTCCCCCTGCTTGCCATCGTATCCGAAATAAAGAACCGTTCTTTGGGAAACGTGGCCGACATGGACGGCATACTCTGCAAACTTTCCGAAAAGGTGGCACTCTCCAACCGGCGCCAGCTGTATTTTTCGGAGTTCGGCACCCGGAGACGCTTCTCGTTCGAAGTGCAGGACAAAGTCATAGGCCGTCTGAAGGAAACCGCCGAATACTGTACCGGGACTTCCAACTGCCACTTCGCCATGAAATACGGCATGAAGCCTATGGGGACGCATCCGCATGAATGGTTCATGTTCCACGGCGCACAGTTCGGCTACAAACACGCCAACTACATGGCCTTGGAAAACTGGGTGAACGTGTACGACGGCGACTTGGGCATCGCACTGTCCGATACCTATACCTCCGGCATTTTCCTAAGTAACCTGAGCCGCAAGCAGGCCAAACTATTCGACGGTGTACGCTGCGACTCCGGTGATGAATTCGATTTCACCGACAAGCTCGTTGCCCGCTACCGCGAACTGGGCATCGACCCTACCACTAAAACCATCGTCTTCAGCAATGCGCTCGATTTTGGCAAGGCACTCGACATCCAGGAGCATTGCAGGGGCAAAATCCGCTGCTCCTTCGGCATCGGCACCAATCTGACGAATGATACCGGATTCAAGCCCTCCAACATTGTAATGAAACTGACGCAATGCAAGATGAACGTCAACCAGGAATGGCGCGAATGCGTGAAGCTGTCCGACGATGCAGGAAAGCATATCGGCAGTGAAGCGGAAGTACGGGCATGTCTGTATGATTTAAGGCTCGGACAGCAAGCAGGAACTCTCTGCTGAAAACAGCTTCCCGGCAGTTAGCGATAAGCGCTTACTGTCTTTTCCTTTTGTAGGCAAACTCCTGCCATTTCTCCTCCGGCCAGTCCTGCCGCTGCATCTCCATGCGGGCCATGACGAAGAACAAGTCCGAAAGGCGGTTGATAAAGCGCAGGATATCCTCGTTCACGGGATCTTGGCGATGGAGTGTCCACAAACGGCGTTCGGCACGGCGGGCCACGGTACGGGCAAACTGCAGTTGGGCTGATATGGGAGTGCCACCGGGCAAAAGGAAGTAGCCGTTGTCCGTCAGCAGGACGGTCATGGCATCCATCTCCTGCTCACAGCGCAGCGTGAACTCTGCGGCAGAAAGCGGATTAGGGTTCACCACTCCCGAGGGAGTGGCCACATGGCTCATCACCACCATCAGTTCCCGCTGGACAGCATGCAGCAACTCCTGCCAACCATCTTCTGCCGCCAGCATGGAGCGCACGATACCAATCACGGCATTCAATTCATCAAGGCATCCGTTTGCCTCGATACGGATGTCATCTTTCGGCACACGCGCGCCACCATGAATACCCGTTGTTCCTTTGTCTCCAGTTTTGGTATAGACTCTTTTCATACTCTATTTGATAAATCAGTAGGGTCTTCCAAAGAAGACAAGCGATAAGTATTCAGTTTCATAATATATTTAAATGAAAACAAAGATACTCCACTATTTCAAGAACACAAACGAAATTACATAAAATATCAATGCGCTATTTTAGAGTTCACCGAACAAAGCCATCACATCCACCTCGCCCCAATACAGATGCGTATAACTGGCTATCAGGTTCTTATAGCGAAAGACGGGAGTGGTTACCTTCTCTCCTTTGGCATTGTAGACCTGCGCTATCGAGGGAGGAAGACTGCACGCACCACCTTCTTTTCCATCAGCCTCGGGCACAGCAAACTGCGTATAATGGAATTCGTGTCCTTTAAGCCGCCATCCGTTATAGTTGAACTGGCGGTATCCCAATGTCAGTTTCCTGCGTTTACGCTCGTTCGTAATGCTGAAAGGCAATACTCCTACCATCTCATTTCCAATATTGCCTACACAGCTCCCGGCACTTCCCCCGTCCGTATCCCCATCAGAAAGAACGGACTGCGAAAGATATATCATCCCCCCGCATTCCGCCAGCGTCCTGCCACCGGCCTCTATATAGCTGCGGATAGACTCCCTGGCAAGCCCTGCCCCGGCAAGTTCCTCCAGACGGTTCTCGGGATAGCCGCCGGGCAGATAGAGCAAATCCGTCTCTTGCGGAATAGCCCGGTCCTGCTCCGGATTGAAAAAAGTGACCGTGCCCATACGGCGCAGAATATCCAGATGCTCCGCATAGAGGAAGGAAAAGGACTCTTCGTTGCGCGCTACCGAGATATGCAGCTTCCCCGGCTCCGATAGTACCGGCTTCTCCTCCACTGCCGCCGTAGGCAATGGACGCCCGGTTGTCGAGAGCAGCAGTTCCCAGTCCACATGTTCCTCCAGCAAGCCTGCCAGCATGTCCAGCCCCTCCGTCTCCTTAGAACGGCTGAAATCCAGCCCCAGATGGCGTGACTCCTGCTCCAGTTCCTTCTGCTTGGGCAGATAGCCCAGACAAGTCACGTTCAAGTCTTCACAGACCTCCTGCAGCATCCGGTAGTGGCGGAGCGAGCCGACACGATTGAAGATAACTCCCGCAATACGTATATCCGGACGGAAATTGATGAACCCCGACAACAAAGGAGCCATGGAATAGGCAGCCGACTTGGCATCAACCACCAGCACCACAGGAATACCCAAGAGCCGTGCCACTTCTGCCGACGAGCCCCGGTCGCGGTCGTACCCGTCGTACATCCCCATCATCCCCTCGACCACGGCAACATCCGCATCCGCCGAATAGCGTGCATACAGACTGCTTACGTGCTCCTGAGATGCCATGAAAGTATCCAGATTGATGGAAGGACGGCCGCATACCACCTCGTGATACTTGGTATCTATATAATCGGGGCCGCATTTGAAAGGCTGCACCTTCAGGCCTTTCTTCATAAACAATGCCATCAGTCCACGACTGACGGTGGTCTTTCCACTGCCCGATGTGGGGGCGGCTATGAGAAACTGAGGGATGGAACGCATAATTAATGTGCTAATGATTTAATGTACCAATGTGCTAATCGGCTGCGCTATACTTGCGCTACTTCCCCATGCCGCAGGTCATTGGCACATTGGCATATTGGCACATTAGCACATTTTCAACGTGCAAAGATAAGCATATCTCCGACAAAAGTTTTATCTTAGCTGCGAAAATAAAACATACCACCATGATAACCGAAGAACTTAAGAAACTCTACATCGCACATACCGGACACGAACCGGAACAGATTGACGAACTCCCCTCCTCCGGCTCCAACCGCCGTTACTTCCGCCTCATCGGAAGTCCTACACTTATCGGTGTCAGCGGAGAGTCTGTGGAGGAGAACCGCGCCTTCCTCTACATGGCAGAACATTTCCGCCAGAAAGGACTGCCCGTACCGCAAGTGTTCATCCGCTCCGAAGATGATATCTATTATCTGCAAGAAGACCTGGGCGACTCGCTCCTATTCAATGCCATCGAGAAAGGCCGCAAGACCAGCGTATTCGGTGAGGATGAGAAGCAGTTACTGCGCAAGACCATCCGTCTGCTGCCCGCCGTGCAGTTTGCCGGAGCCGACGGCATGGACTTCTCCTACTGCTACCCGCAGGCAGAGTTCAACAGCCGCAGCATTCTGTGGGACCTGAACTACTTTAAATACTGCTTCCTCAAGGCTACGGGGATGGACTTTCAGGAAGACCGGCTGGAGGACGACTTCCAGAAGATGGCAGACGTGTTGCTCCGTAGCAGCTCCGCCACCTTCATGTACCGCGACTTCCAGAGCCGTAACGTTATGATAAAGGATGGCGAACCGTGGCTCATCGACTTCCAGGGCGGACGCAAAGGTCCGGTCTACTACGACGTTGCCTCCTTCTTGTGGCAGGCCAAAGCAAACTATCCCGACAGCCTGCGCAAAGAGTTGCTGAAGGAATACATCGACGCCCTGCGCAAGTACCAGCCCGTGGACGAGGCTTATTTCTATGCCCAGCTTCGCCACTTCGTATTGTTCCGCACCATGCAGGTGCTGGGTGCCTACGGTTTCCGCGGTTACTTCGAGAAGAAGCCCCACTTCATACAAAGTGTCCCCTTCGCCATCGAGAACCTGCGCCAGCTGCTCCAGGAGCCTTACCCCGAATATCCTTACCTCTGCCGGATTCTGCGCGAGCTCACCGAACTGAAACAGTTTACAGACGACCTGCAAAAGCGTCGCCTCGTGGTGAAAGTCACCAGCTTTGCCTACAAAAAAGGTATCCCCGAAGATTCCACGGGCAACGGAGGAGGTTTCGTCTTTGACTGCCGCGCTGTGAACAACCCCGGCAAGTACGAGCGTTACAAACCCTTCACGGGACTGGACGAACCCGTTATCCGCTTCCTGGAAGACGACGGCGAGATAGCCGTATTCCTGGAGCATGCCTACGCCCTTGTCGACGCTTCCGTGAAGCGCTACATGGAACGCGGCTTCACCAATCTGTCTGTCTGCTTCGGCTGCACCGGCGGACAGCACCGCTCCGTATATTCGGCACAACACCTGGCGGAACATCTGCACAAGAAGTTCGGCGTGCAAGTGAACCTGATACATAGAGAACAGAATATTGAACAGACGTTTAAGGCCAAAGTTTAATGTGCTAATGTGAGAATATGCCAATATGAAAGCCATGATTTTCGCCGCCGGCCTGGGCACCCGGTTGCGCCCCTTGACGGACCACATGCCCAAGGCCCTCGTTCCCGTAGCAGGAAAGCCCATGCTGGAACGGGTGATACTGCGGTTGAAGGAAGCAGGATTCAACGAGATAACGGTCAATATCCACCACTTCGGGGAGCAGATTATCGACTTCCTCCGTGCCCACGACAACTTCGGCACGGAGATTCACATCAGCGACGAACGCGGCATGCTGCTCGACACCGGAGGAGGCATCAAAAAGGCACGCCCCTTTCTGGACGGACAAGAACCTTTCCTGGTGCACAACGCGGATATTCTGACGGACATTGACCTTGCAGGCCTCTACCGCCACCATCTGGAGAGCGATGCGGAGTCTACCCTGCTTGTGAGCGAGCGCAAGACTTCCCGCTATCTCCTTTTTGACGACGACTACCACCTGCACGGCTGGATAAACAAGTCCACCGGAGAGGTGAAACCGGCAGGCTTCGACTACCGGGAAACGAAGTACCGGGAACTCGCCTTCGGAGGAATCCATGTCATCTCACCCTCCCTCTTCCGCCTGATGGACGATGGGCAGTGGAACGGCAAGTTCTCCATCATTCCTTTCTACTTGTCCGCCTGCACAAAGGTGCACATACAAGGCTATCCGCTGCAAGAATTCCGCTGGTTCGACATCGGCAAACCGGAGACACTGGCACAAGCGGAGGAATACTACAAACAAAAATAACAAGTAATGTAAAGCAGCCTGACATTACTTGTTAGCTCTCTTTACATTACTTGTTATCAAATCAACCTATGTACCATAGATTATCTATGGTGAAACTACGCCAGTGCCAGTATCAGCAACTGAGCCGTCAGCACCCGCAGGAACATAGCCAGCGGATAGACCGTGGCGTATCCCACCGCAGGGGCATCGCAGGATGTCAAGTCCGAGGAATAGGCCAATGCAGGCGGATTGGTGTTAGCTCCGGACAGCACACCTATCAGCGTATAGTAGTTCAGCTTCCAGAAATAGCGCCCCATGAATCCTGTCACCAGCAACGGGACAACCGTGATGATGGCCCCATAGCCAATCCACACATAGCCGCCTTCGTAGATAATGGTATCGATGAATCCCTTTCCTGCACCCAACCCCACGCAGGCCAGGAACAAGGCGATACCGATTTCGCGTATCATCAGATTGGCACTCATCGTC
>UMFA01036554.1_pt1 | contig 12431 bp, 16 predicted proteins | sample 1964891 | NCBI WGS metagenome assembly UMFA01 (sample SAMEA4836034, study PRJEB28245) | human gut metagenome | biome: gut microbiome; material: fecal sample | place: Denmark | collected 2008
ATTAAATTTAATATTAAGATTACCAATCGATTGATGAAGCAAAGTTCGGCAGAATAGAGAAATAAAAATAGAGGAGTCCGGTGTTGGCCCCTCTATATCATAAATACAAACAGTTATTTATCAAGCTATTACAAAATTATCTTTTTTCATCTTTGTTTTTCAGTGCTTCTGCTTGTCATTTCTTATATTCTTTAATAAGAACTGCTTTTAAAGCATCCAGTGTCTTGGTGAGATTGTATGGCTTGCGTTTGAAAAGTTCGCTCTGACGGTCATAGATACCGTTAAAACTAAATCCGAAAGCCTGTTCAAAGACTTCCGAAAAAGCAATGATAGTTGGATTCTTGCCTGTGTTGTCGATGATACCACCCAACAACATCAAAGCTGAAAGAATTTCAGTCATACCCATAATTCCAAGATGTTGGAACTTAGGTATGACCGATAAAGATGATTCAAATGTCAATGGAGTTGCCAAAGGAAACGATTCAGGATGTGTAATTTTGAAATTTAGTAGTTCCAGTTCTGTGCTAATAATTGCCAGTGTCTTTTGTAAGAATAGCTTTTTAAGCGCATTTTTCCCCCTGCCCGTAAAGAGGTACTGTTTCGAGTGAGGCTATCTCAATACGGGTAGCTACAAGAATACGGTAGACTGTGGAATAATCACTTCCATCCCCCACGATTCTTATTTGTTCAACAAATTCGCCATAAGCATTTTGCATTTCTTCGTTACTTACTTCCTGTGAGGTTTCAGACAATAGTCCGAATATCCTCATTTGTAATAAATCATTCATAAGCATAAATTAATTGAATTATATCAAGGAACAGCCTTGTATACTGAATGATTAATGCATTAATTGAATATCCCCTCTTTTATTTGCTTAAGAATGTAAACTTTAACTCCGTGTTTTTCTCCGTCCGTTATAATGTCTTCAAACATTTTCTTCATTTCATCAGGTGAATGCTGGGTATGCCCGTCAAACATAAGGCATAATGCTTCATTACCATAAACCTTCTTGGCTATTGGAATTGCAATAAAGAAAGGTAAAAAGTAAAGCCCATTAGCTTTTACTGCTTTCGGATTATAACCTAACTTTTGACATACCTCTAACCCTTCTCTGATAGCCTTTATTGCTTCCTTTAGAATATCAGAGTTGCTCGCAAAATTCCGTCCGCTTTTAGCTTTCATGATTCCCGCAGACAATCCAGCAGCAACTGCATAGTGGGTTATAAGCCAAATTTTAATTTGATTGTAGATAATTGGTTTGAGATTGGCATTTTCAAATGCATCAGCTATTTTCCGTACTCGTTCAGATATTTCTCCATTCGGTTCTCCTAATGGAGTATGCGATTGTTTTAATCCAGAAATAGCACTATATATACAACCTGCATCTCTGCCACCGCCTACCATAAAGGGAAATCCGAAAAAATATTGTTTCTCGGAAAGATATTTATTAATGCTATCCAAATCATCAATCCACATGTTTTGAAAGAAAAGAATATGAGCGTTTCCTGCTGACTTGGAAAGAACAGGTAGTATTTCTTTCAAATGAAGATTGTTTGTTGTTACAATAATGTATTCAAAATTGTTATCTGCTGACAAGGAATCTATAACATCAGGCTTAAAAACAATATCCTCTATTTCCTTTTTTCCTCCTCTAAAATCTGCACAGTGGATATGAATGCCTTCTTCCTTTATAGCTTGTTTCTTTTCAGGTCTAACCCAAACAGCTATTTCGTGACCCGCTTTTGATAATTGCCAACCGTAAGTAGTTCCTACAATTCCCGCTCCGTAAATTAGTATTTTCATATTGGGTTGCTTATATTCTTATATCTACAAAAAAAGATTGAAACAATGACCTATTATCAGAATAAGGGTCTGCATTTGATAAAAACTCATTCGGAGTGTAACCTGACAGAAATTTCACTTCTCTTATTAAATGAGATTTGTCGTAATATCCACATTTGCAAGCAATTTCATTTAGATTTGCTGAAGAATTCATTTGCAACGAATGTAGCGTTTTTGAAAATCGGTTTATCTGAATGAACTCCTTTGGGTTTAATCCTACATATTCTGAAAAAAGTCGTTTGAATTGTTTATATCCAAGACAAGCTCTGTCAGCCAATTTAGAAATATTGCTTTCTCCCATTTCTATTGATTGAATAACTGAAGTATAACGCTTATAGTTATAATCTTCGCCACTATTGAGATATCCTAACAAAAAATTCTCTATCAAACAGACAACTCTTTGCTCATCAGGAGTGTCAAGCAAACGTATTTCTAATTCTTTAAATCGTGGGCTTAGTAAGTCCAACCCGACACTTTGTCCTTTAAGCTCACTACCTGACATATTCAATAGCATTTTAATACCAATAGGCTGGAAAACGACTATTACGATATTCAGATTGTCAAAGCACATATTTACGGGTCTAACGGATTGTCCAAAAAGATATGACTTCGGATACAAGCCGTATTCTTCCGAATAGATATTACCTCCCCGATTAAATATTAGTCCTGCGTATCCAGAAGGAATAGCACGTTGTTTGCCTTGACATGTGCTATCTGCGGATAGAAACCAATATTCCTTGACATACGGTGCAAGTAATGGTGATGGCGATATAGACAAAAATCTCTCCATATAAACAATTTAGGCAAAAATAAAGCATATTATTTAAGATTGCGGTGTACAAAAAGGACATTTTTGCTTTATTTGTAGCAATATGAAGCAACTTTCTGCTTCGATGGGGATATTTTCAATATAATAGTCAATAAAACTATTCTTTAAATTTCCAAATTATGACGATTCCTCGTATATTTGCAAAAGGAAATGTGTTGTGAAGAATTTCGCCGCAAAGTAGTGCAAAAATTTGGTGGAGCAATAGCGGGAGATTACTTCTTTTTTGAAAATATATCTATAAGAAATACAGCCACTTAAGTCAAAACGACGATTCCTGGTGGCACCACTGAAAATCAAAGGGTTACTCATATGAGTAACCCTTCTCTATTTTTACCTCTCTGCGATATAAACTCCACTAATAATGGCTAAAGCGCCAATACCAGAAGCTATCGTAATAGTTTCTGATAGAAAAATCGCAGAAGTTATCAAGGTGACCAGAGGGACAATGTAAATATAATTGGCTGTTTTTGATGCTCCGAGGGCTCTGACTGCCGTATTCCACATGATATAACAAAGCATTGAGGCGATGACACCCAGAAATAATATATTTAAATATACGACTGGCAGTTTCAATAACTCTAGTTTGATATTTAAAGGGTAGATCGCAAAGTAGAAGAAAAGAGAAAGTATCCCATAAAAAAATACTTTTCGTGTAATAAACAAGGTGGGATAAGAACGACTCAAACGCTTTAGGATAAGACAGTAAAAAGCCCACATCGTAGCGGCAACTAAAGTGAGAAAATCACCAAGTGGATTTACTTTTAAAAGAACACTGCCGTTGAAAACAACTAATCCGACTCCAAATAAGGCAACTAAAGATCCATATAACAGCCCTTTCCTAAGAGATTCTTTATAAAATAGGTGAGACAATACCGTTGTAATGATCGGTGCTGTACAGATCAATAATGAAACGTTGGAAGCCAATGTGATGCCCAATGCAGTATTCTCCGCTATGAAGTATAGGGAGCCACCACATAATCCAGACAAGAACAATAAGAATTCATCTTTTACGCAATTAGCCCACAACCGTCGATGCGCTATAGTCAAAATACAAAAATACGCAAGCACGAAACGATATAACAATATCTCAACCGGTGATAATCCTGTATTAATCAGTATTTTTGTGGAGACAAACGTTGTTCCCCATATAATGACTGTCAATATGGCGATACTATGATACAGAAGATCTTTACTTTTAAACATAATTGTGTTAGAATTAGATTTTTATTTGCTGCAAAGTTATTTAAAGAAGATTGTTTTCCTATACGTCAAGCTTAAATACGATAATTTTCCTATTTTTGTCCTGTTTTGTATTCTATAATTCTAATTCGGGGATATTAAATCAAATAAAACAGGAAAAAAAACTATGGCACTACTTGATGAGACTGATATTGAAATTCTTCATTCTTTGCAAAAGGACGCAAAGATCAATGCAAAAGAGCTTTCTGAGAAACTTCATATCTCCAAGACTCCTATTTACGAACGAATCAAACGTTTAGAAAACGAAGGATATATAAAAGGATATGTGGCATTGGTCGACAATAAAAAAATAGGATTACCCTTGATCATTTTCTGTAATGTATCTTTAGCTGTACACGATGATGAGCATATCGAACGCTTCAAAGAAGAAATACGGAATATCGATGAAATAATGGAATGTTACTCGACGGGAGGTATTTATGATTTCTTTGTCAAAGTGGTTCTTAAGGATTTAGATGCCTATAATCAATTTGTGTTCGAGAAATTAACCAAGGTTCATGGCATCGTGAAGATGCAAAGCTCTTTTGTGCTTAATGAAATCAAGCATACTACAGTTTTGAATATACCCAAAAATAGTTGATTGAAGCTTAATGTCGCAGTATTATATGAAATGTCTCTTTTTTACTATAGAATTGATTAGGGGTTATTTACCTTTGCCCCGATAAATTAAAGGTAACTATATACAATCTTACAGTATAACCCTTATAAAGAGGTGTAAAGACTTGTTAATTGTTAAATTGAATAATAAAATTACTTTGTATAACTATTGTTTTTGCAAACAATACGTATCTTTGTTATCAAAACTTAGAATAATAAATCTATGAAAACAAAGAATATAATAAAAGTTGAAGATTGGGTCTATTTGAAAACAGACCCAACCAAAGAATATAATGTACGAGGAATATCTAATTCTGGATATTTTCTTGATTGTCTAACTTTCGGATATAAAAGAGATACATTAAATATAGAAAATGTTGAATTGATTACTGATAAAGATAGAATTGAATATCTGGATAGTCATAAAAATGAATTATTTCGTTTCTAATTTAGGAGTTGGATAAATTCCTTTAAAACCATATCTTGGGAAGAGAATATCTGCTATTTCATTTGTAAGACTACCATACTCTTTAGTATAGAAATAAAGTACTCTTTCATCCATTAGATCTATGTTATGTCTTTTAGAAATACCATTTAATCTATCTTCTACAAGTTCAAGAGTTAGAGGAACACTTTTACAAGTTAATAATTTTGAGCTTTCTTTTTTGTCCATAATTACCTTTGAAATTAAATTTATTTTTATTCAAAGGTAAAAAGGGACTTTGTGAAGTCTTGTAAAAAGGATATAAGTCAATAAAAATACTAGAGTGTCATTTGTTGAGAAAACCGATTCTTAAATGACGTTTTGCATTATCTATGTTATCTTTGTTCACATTTAAAATTTTGCATGTAAAAAAGTGCTCATTTATAATAAGGTATTGAATAAAGTATAAACCATTATCCTTTATATTTTCATAACACCAATTGCAAATATCTCCTTGTTGTGAACATTTTTCATGTTCATTAAAATAATATTTTTGTTTCTTGTTTTTTACCTTTACACTCATTATTCCAGTTTTTATTTTGAAATTATCAGAGATAGTGTAATTCTCAATGAAAATATTCTCCATATCTTTCTTACAAAGAAAATCTTCTATTTTATAACTTGGTGAATTTGTGTTTTCAAACACTTTATTCATTGAAGTATTTAATATTATTTTATTGTTTATATGTCCTTTTATTCCATAATAATTTATGCATTCTTTAATAACACTCACATCATTATCATTTATGAGTATTATTAATTTACACTCAAAAGGTACAGAATAGGTGTGCATATTATAATAATATCCATTTTTATACACATTAAATATTTGCTCTTTTATTTGATCTTTATAATATTCAATGTATCTATCTTTTATGATAGATAATTTTTTCTCGATATTAGCCTGTCTAATTGTTTTAACAATTTCTTCTTGTTCTTTTTCTATTAAATTCTTCTGCTTTTGATTAAATAATACTATTGCTTCTTTTTCTTCTTTAGAAATGTTTCTTATTGGATATATTTTTATATATGTATCAGGTATAGAAGATATGTATCCGTCTTTGGATATTTTCATGTTTTTGAAATACATAGAAAGTGAAAGATTTTCGTGAAAATCATTATCGTAGTAACCTCCTTTATACTCATACCCTTTGTTGTTTAAATAAATATCTAATTTGTTAGATGTTCTGATTATACATTTGCCTTTTGCAACATCCTCTCTAACAGCATTGCCGATATAAATATATTTTTCATCCAATTCATCATAACCATTTAAAGATACAGTTAATTCATATACGAATGTATTTTCCAATTGAGAATCTGTCATTTGAATAGTGAACAAATCATCTTTATTCTTGATAAATTTCAATGTTCCATCAATTGGCAAAACAGTATTGTTAGTATATTGATTAACAATACCATACCTTTCATATAGATAAGATTCTGTTTGAGCAAAAACACTAAAATTAAATATAAACACTAATAATACACATAATAACTTCTTCATGGCATACAATAGTTTTGTTTCCCTTTTGCAGCCAAAAAGAAGTACTTGCATATAAGAAAAGTGGGCTGCCCCTGTGCATACTCGTTAAGTATCGCCAAATACTTGTATATACGCACAGATGGGCAACCCACTTGATATAGGTTGTCCTCTGTGCCTTGTATATACCTTCTTGAGATTGGCGATTTCAACGAGTATAAGGCACTTTCTCTTGTTATCAAAAAACTTTGTCTCGAAAGACAGGACAAAGATATTAAGAATATTGATATGTACTTATACAACTTTCTCATTTTCTTTCAGCCTATGCAACAGCAATAATATTTTGATAAGTCAATTTCTTTTCAGCATTGCAGAGAAATAGTTTAAATCTACTTCCTTCACTAATTTGTCTTGTGTTATACCTAAAAGCGAACTCATTTGCATATAATTGTAAATGCTTCTTACTCATGTGATGATAGATACCAATGATTCCTCTTTTAAGTATAGACCAAAATCCTTCTATTGTATTGGTGTAAATATCTCCATCGACAAATTGCTTTTTACTGTGATCTACTGAAAAACGAGTATAAATTTCAGCAATATCATTATATCCCTGCCATTCATCAGTATATAAAACAGATGAAAATTCAACGAACTTTAAAATATTGGGAGTAATCTCATATTGAGAAGTATTTTCTACTACTCGACAAATAACATCACCTTTTCTCTGTAACATTCCAAATATTGGAGTTTTATCTTTAAAGCTTCTTCCTTGAGAATTTTTCACTTTTTTATTCTTATGCCTATTCTTATTTTTGCCACCGACAAAAGTCTCATCGCACTCTATTTCTCCATCAAGTTTACCTTTATTTTTACAAATAAGACAAGTTCTTATCTTCTGCAATATATACCATGCAGTTTTTTGAGTTATTTTCAAATCTCGTGATAATTGCAATGACGATATACCTTTTTTATGAGACAGAACTAACCAAATAGCCATAAACCACTTTCTTAAAGGTAATTTAGTGCTATGAAATATAGTTCCTACTTTTACATTGAATATCTTTTGAGTATTTTTACACATATATCTGTGATTACCTAAATGATAAACTTTTGATTTCTTATCAAATGGAGATTTTACTTTATTGGGCCACCTTAAATGCTCCAAATAAATAATGCAAGATTCTTCATCAGGAAATGCATCAAGTAATTCTATTAAAGAATCAAATTTAGCAATCTTTGCAAGCTTCATATTTATATTGTTTTATTATTAATATTACAATTAATATTTTGATATAAATAATTGATTATTAATTATTTATATCTCAACAATGCAAAGGTAAAAAGAGAATTTACGATTCAATATTGAAGCCTGTAAAGATGTGTTAATAGAGGTTAAGTTCTTGACTTATAATTAATATATATTACTATTATTTTTATAGATAAAAATAGAATTAATTATTAATATAATTACAATAAATAAGATATGTAAAAATGGTTAATTTAGTAGATATTTGTACGGTGATTATTGGTTGTTTTATTATATTTGCAAAAACTGGAGTGTTACTTCAAAGAACTAACCAAAATTCAAAAGCACTTTAAATGCTTAAAAACGATATAAATATGGATAAATATATTTTCTTATTTTCTCGTTTAGAACGCAATAATCTAGGACAATTAGAGATTGCGTTATATTACAAAAAAGTTTAGTTTCATTTAAATCACACACTCCAGTTTTTATATTCAAATAAAATATAAATCTGATCACCTTTATTTCTAATAATATCTATATATAATAATTTGTTTTTCAATATTATATATAGATATTATTTTAATTAGAAGTTACAAGGTTTAACAAGGGTTATACTGTAAGATTGTATATAGTTACCAAATTAAATTCTATAAGATGCAGTCATTTAAAATAATAAAGCCTATTCATATATTAACTCCTTATGTGAGATATTATTGGATACTGGAAGATGGCGCGGATGTTTCTGTATCTGAACGGACTTTACCAACGGGCTGCATACAATTAGTATTTCATAGGGGTAAAAGGCTTTTATTAGTAGGAAAAAAAGAATCGCAGCCTCAAGCGTTCATCTGTGGGCAATGCCTCAACTTTTCAGATGTGATGTCAGCCGGAAAGATTGAAATGATCACGGTTGTTTTTCAGCCGTATGCGGCAAGAGCCATCCTTCAACTTCCCCTTAAGTTCTTTTATGGAGAACTTATAGCGGTGGATGCTATAGAAGATTTGGAATTATCAATATTATCCAGAAAAGTGATAGAGGCTGATGATCATGAAACTTGCATCCGCTTGATCGAGCAGTTTTTGATTCACCGTCTTTATAGGTTTGAAGGCTATGAATATAACTTAAAGCGAATATCCGCAGTCCTCCATCAAATAAATGAACAAGCGAAAACTAATATTTCTGAGTTATCTGAAACCGCATGCCTAAGTTCTAAACAGTTCAACCGCATTTTCTTAGATTATGTAGGAGCTACGCCCAAAGAGTTTCTTCGTGTCGTTAGGATGCAACGGGCTTTATTTAAGGTACAACAGAATCCATCCATTTCATTCGCTCAATTAGCTTATGAATGTGGGTTTTCAGATCAGTCACATATGATAAAAGAGTTTAAGCTGTTTTCCGGCTATACACCCACAGAGTATCTTTCCTTATGCGCTCCTTATTCTGATTATTTCTCGGAGTGATCAAGATGTCCTTTTTCTTCTATCCTATAGATACGATACGCTCTACTTTTGTGATGTCTTCGCGAGGACATTAACAGTAACTATAAAAAGAAAACAAAATGAACAATTTAATTGCTTTTTTCGAGATTCCAACTGTAGACTTTTATCGAGCGATCAATTTCTATGAAACTATTTTGGGGTTAAAACTATCGGTTTTCGAGTGTGAGACAGAGAAGATGGCTTGTTTTATCGAGCAAGGAGAAGCGGTTGGGGCTTTGTTCTACGCTCCTAGTTATCAACCTTCGCCGGATGGTATCTTAATCCATTTTAATAGCCAAGATATCGAGGACACTTTATCTAAAGTATTGGATAAAGGGGGTAAAATTATTATACCCAAGACAAAGATTGAAGCGGAAAATAAAGGATACTTCGCCGTTTTAGAAGATAGCGAAGGAAATCATGTCGGTATCTACGAAAAATAAGGATTTTCGGCCAAGATATCCCTACAATATATAATATGAAAGAAAATAAGTATGATGATGAACGCTTTTTCGGTCAATACAGTCAGATGTCTCGCTCTGTACAAGGGCTGAGAGGAGCAGGAGAATGGCATGAGCTAAAGAAGATGTTGCCTGATTTTAACGGAAAGCGTGTATTGGATTTAGGGTGTGGTTTTGGCTGGCATTGTCGATATGCCATAGAGCGAGGGGCGACCTTCGCTTTAGGCATTGACCTTTCCGGGAAGATGTTAGACAAGGCACGGGAGATAAATTCCTCCCCGTTGATCGAATATAAAAGAATAGCAATCGAGGATTTTGATTTTGCTCCAAATTCTTTTGACATCGTGATCAGTTCCTTGACATTCCATTATCTCGAGTCGTTCGATACGGTTTGTACAGAGGTATATAAATGTTTAACGCAAGAGGGTGTCTTTGTCTTCTCTGTGGAACATCCCGTTTTTACTGCTTATGGCAATCAAGATTGGATTTACGATTCGGAAGGGAAACCTGCGCATTGGCCGGTGGATTATTATTTTCAAGAGGGAGTCCGGCATGCTCGTTTTTTGGGAGAGGATGTAACCAAATATCATAAGACACTTACGACTTACGTGAACGGATTGATCAAGGCGGGTTTCTGTATCACCCATCTGGTGGAGCCTCAACCGGACGAATCGATGCTGGATACGGTTCCCGGGATGCGAGACGAACTTCGCCGTCCAATGATGTTGCTTATCGCCGCTCGAAAGAATTAAAAAAAAGCGTATCTTTGTGGCTGAAAAGATGTCTTTTCCGTGTGCTTGCTAAACCACGTATTAAAAACAAGAAAGATATGAAACAACAAGATGCCGCTTTGGTATGCTTCTCGGGTGGACAAGATTCCACGACTTGCCTTTTCTGGGCGAAGAAGCATTTTTCACGTGTAGAGGCCGTATGCTTCACATACGGACAGAAACATTCCTTGGAAATAGAGGTCGCTCGAAAGATCGCTGCGGATGCGGACGTACCTTTTCAGTTATTGGACGTATCGCTTATCAGCCAGTTAGATCCCAATTGCTCGCTTACGAATGCGAGCATAGAGATGGATCAAGAGAAGCCGGAGGATAGCTATCCGAATACGTTTGTGCCCGGCCGTAATATGGTATTCCTTACTTTCGCCGCTATCTTAGCCCGTGGTAAGGGGATTTATCATTTGGTAACAGGTGTCTCCGAGGCTGATTATAGTGGTTATCCGGATTGCCGGGATACGTTCGTGCGTTCTCTTAACGTAACATTAAATCTGGCGATGGATGAGCAATTCGTAATTCATACCCCGCTTATGGACCGGGATAAGAGCGAAGTCTGGGAATTGTCGGACGAACTGGGCGTCTTTGATCTAGTACGTACGCAGACGCTGACTTGCTATAACGGTGTTATGGCTGAGGGATGTGGGCATTGCCCTGCTTGCAAACTTCGTAAGGACGGATTGGAGAAATATCTGAAAAGGAAAGAAGAGAATCAAAAGTAAATGAAAGAAATGGACGAGAGAAAACAAGAAGGAGAGTTGCATTTATTAGGTGGCTCTACCGTATATAAACAGGATTACGCTCCGGAGGTATTGGAGGCATTTACGAACAAGCATCAAGGAAATGATTATTGGGTACGGTTTAATTGCCCGGAATTCACCAGTCTCTGCCCGATTACCGGACAACCGGATTTCGCTACGATTCATATCGATTATATCCCCGACGTGAAAATGGTAGAGAGCAAGAGCTTGAAGCTTTACTTATTCAGCTTCCGCAACCATGGGGCGTTTCATGAGGATTGCGTGAATATTATCATGAAGGACTTGATAAAATTAATGGATCCGAAATATATCGAAGTTACTGGTATATTCACACCGAGAGGCGGTATAAGTATTTATCCGTATTGCAATTACGGTCGTCCGAACACCAAGTTTGAGCAGTTGGCCGAGAAAAGATTATTTGATCATAATCAATAAGATTTCTGACAAATCGTTATCTGTTTCGGCAAAAAACGGTATATTTGCAGCAAGAAATGTTAACTAACTAATAAATCATTTTAGACCATGAACAAAAGATTGCTTACAGTTGCGGCTTTCGCTTTAGCGGGTTGCGTCACTATTGTCGCTCAAGACAAGAAAAAAGAGTTCAAGATGCCTACAGGTTATGCGGGTATCACGCATGAGATGTCCGAGTTTTACGAACCTGTTCCGCCGGTAGTCACTCCGGGTACAGATTTAAAAGGTGGAGGTTTCACGGCTCCTTCCGACGCTATCGTTTTGTTTGACGGCAAGGATCTTTCCGCTTGGGAGAGCGTAAAGGGCGGTGCCGCCGAATGGGATGTGCATGATGGTGTATTTACCGTAAACAAGAAGAAGGGTGATATCCAGACCAAACAGAAATTCAACGATTTCCAGATGCATATCGAATGGCAAGTCCCGACGAATATCACTGGAGAGAGCCAGTCGAGAGGCAACAGCGGTATTTTCCTACAAGGGATGTATGAGGTTCAAGTGTTAGACTGCTACAATAACCCGACTTACGTGAACGGCCAGACTGGTAGTATCTACAAACAATCCATTCCTTTGGCCAACGCCATGCGTAAACCGGGCGAATGGAACGTATACGATATCATTTATACCGCCCCCACTTTCAAGGAAGATGGTTCTTATCGCACGCATCCAACCGTAACGGTTATCCAGAATGGCGTGGTTTTGCAGAACCATACGACGATATTGGGTACG
>UMFA01034152.1_pt1 | contig 12320 bp, 9 predicted proteins | sample 1964891 | NCBI WGS metagenome assembly UMFA01 (sample SAMEA4836034, study PRJEB28245) | human gut metagenome | biome: gut microbiome; material: fecal sample | place: Denmark | collected 2008
GTTCCATCTACCGATATCCGGTATTGATAGGCAGTGGCCGCCTTAAGCCCCGTCAGTGAGGCCGTAAAAGAAGTACCGGACACCTTCACAGCCGAAGTCGCCAACGTGTTCCAAGTCGCATCAGCCTGTCGCTTATACTCCACGACCGGAGTCTTCCCGCTCTGGATCTTTCCTGAAAGCGTAGCACGGGTTACCATGGCGAAAGCCTCCGCACCTCCCGCATTACTCTCCTTATGGTACACGTAGACATTCCATTTCGACATCGTCTCCTCCCAGTTATAACCGACATAAAACTGCCGGGGGCCTTTCGAATAATCTTTCTCAGCGGGATCGGTAGGATCCGGTTCCACACGCCCGAACTCCCCACCAAGCGTCATGCTGTTCACTTGCAGGTCACTCAATGATTGATCCGGAGAGACATAGATAATCACGTTACGGTTCACCGGATCGATCACGGCATCCGCCACTTGGCCCGTCACGTCCACCTCCCGTTTGATCAATTGCTTCACCGACACCTTCCAGACATATTCCTGATACGTTTTCACCGTAAAGGTAACCGGCTTGGTAAAGTCCACTCGCGTATTCGCTTCAGAAGAGACACTATCCAAAGAAGCAAAACCTACTGTCGGGAAACGGCGTATGTCCACACACGCAGCCGAATCGGCCATTAAGGTCGCTCCCTCTGTCACTTTCAAGGATCTGATCTTCAACCGGGAAAGATCCACCGAGTCATTCACGAAAAGGGTTACCGTGCGAGCCTTCGCGTCGATCGTAGCCTCCACGCTCTGCCCTTCCTCAGCGGCACGCTGCCCCTCCACCGTCATCGAAAGGATGGCTCCCTCCAGCAACGGATAAGGGATATCATCCTCAATCACGCAAGCGGTCAGCGACAACAGGCATATTATATAACAGATTATATTTCGATTCCTCATCTTCATTCCTTACAGATAAAACGTCATACCAATATTGATCGAGAAGAGGTTAATCTTGAAATTTCCGGAAGAAACCCGCTGTCGTCCCTCCTCTACTTGGTTGGTTTCTTGGTCGATCCACTTGAAGTCGAAGCCCATCACACCGACCGACACCTCCACCGCAGACCAATCCGTGATAAACGCCGTCATGCCCGGAGCGAAACCGATCTGCATATTCTGTACCGTTTGATACGAGCCGTCATACTCCGTACCGGAACCGGTGGAATTCTTTCCTGTGCCATACCCATACGTCAACCGAGCCTCATTGAAAAGACCGAAGATCTTGCTCTTACCGATCGGCATATACGTCCGGATAAAACAAGAGGCCTCGTATTTATGCTCCAGATAATACAAGTTCTTCAGACTGATATTGAAATCCTCGCCCAAGTTCAAGTCGAAATTACCCAGATCCAAGTAATTCCGCTTATAGGCGAAACGTGCCCCCATAGAGATATTATCGCGAAAGAAATACCCGAAATAGGGGCTTACGCTAAAATCGTAACCTTTCCCCTCTATATCTTTCAGTACCAAGAAGTTCAAATTACTCTCATTATGCTCCGAGTAAGATATCGTACCACCAGCCATCCAAGTACCTTTTGGAATAAAGACCGTCTTCTGTATCTCCCGGTCGATACGTTGAATCCGTTGAGCCTGCGCCACACCGGTATTACTCAGCAACCAGAGAACCACTCCCCACAGGGGAACTATCAAAAACTTATGCATCATTTACTTTCTATTTTAACTCTAATATTTCCGGACGGATCTCTCCGGGAAAGTCGGACAGCTTATTTGCCGTCCGACACCGCAAATGTACTATTTTTCTGCTCATGGTCTAAACAGGGAGACCTTCCACACAACTAATTATCCGAACCTAAGAGCTTCGGGGAATCGCCGTAGATGAGTTCGAGGTCATCAAGGTGCAGCTTGCTACCATTTCCCCCCGTAAAATAATCGCCATACTTGCTCGAAGAGAAGACGATGATGATATGGGAAGGTTTCTCTACCAAGTTGCGATAGGTCAGGTCGATTGTGAACTGCTTCCACTCAGAAGAGGCGACGCACTCTGCGTCAGGCAACGCACCATAGGCGATCACGTCGAAGCCGCTAGCATCAGGTTTTCCGCTCTTCAAGATAGAGGCGAAATCCTTGGAAGTCTTTGCCATTTCCGTGTTGTTCAATTGATACGTGCCGTTCGTCAAAACGATATAAGCAGACCAAAGGTCTGGATTTCCTTCTTTAACAGTGTTTGCGGGTTGATCTCCACCTACATGATCTATTGCTTTTGGAGCATATTGGAACCAGCCGGTCAATTGGGTTGGACGGGTGGTGAAGGGACGACCGAAGTCGATCATAGCACCTTCTGTTCCTACAGTTTTAACATAAGAACCAGTATAAAGGCTGGCAGCAGCAAATTTAGTTACAATGACTGCGTTTACAAATATAGATTCCAACTTAGCGGATTTTCCATTCGCTGTATGCACAATATCAGTGACACCTTGGGTCGGATTTTTGTTTACCATTGCACCCGCACCCGTAGTTGTTCCGGGGTTACTGGAATCCCAAAAATATTTTCCCGCATCAAAATCCGCCTTAGAGATAGCATCCCAAGTCTTGCCATCTTGATACCAGTCATCCAGTTTCCCGTTTGGCAAGGCAAGTTGCGCCTCTGTCGTGAAAGAAGACTCGGAACTGCTCACCTCCTCGTCACCATTCTTATAGACCAAACGATACATATATCTCTTCTCCGGAATCAGTCCTTTTAAGATTGCAGTGTGATTGCCTTCAGCATCGGTAACAATATCTGCCATCACCGCTGTCCAATTCGTCGAACTCTCCTCCCGGTACTCAAACGTCAAAAAAGAGGCCGCAATCGGATTTCCTTTGACATCTTTGGCATTGCCCTCCAAGCAAGCAAACGAGCTCCAAGCATTCGCAGTCTTCACATTCACGACGGCCGAAGGGTCGGTAGACACCTTGAAATCAAACTCATACACTCGCTCTGAACCATCCGCATTCACAGTGATTGAGCCTTGTCCCTGTTCCTTTACCTTATAAGTCAATTTATAATAGTCACGCGCCTTGACCCCCTCGATCTTCTCCTGATGCTCAAACTTCACGTTTTGTTTATTAAGAACACTGAGATCCGCGGTCAGGTCTCCTACCGGGAAGTAATAGTCCCCCTTATCCGTCCCCATCTGATACGAATGAGGATCAACCCCCGCCAAGACAGACTTCACAGTCACCGCCGCACTGGCGAACGAACGCGAGAAACTCTCATCAAAAGCGACCGTCACCTTGACATTCGCCAAGGTACAGGTCAATTCCGCCGTACTCTTCTTGCCCGCAACGATCGTCACCACCTTCGATCCGGCGTAATAAGGCTTAGCACAAGAGGCCAAGCCATCAAACCCGTTCGAGGAAGCCTTTACCGTATAGATACCAGCTTTCAAACGAAACTCCTCGTTTTCCCAATCCACCGTACTAACCACAACATTATCCTCTTCGTCAAGAATCTGCACGAGTAATTTCTTGGGATCATAATCCGCAGCCGGCCCATCCGCTTTTGTCTGGATAGAAGCACTCGCCCCGATCTTCAAGCTCAGATACCCCATATCATCGCTTTCGCTTACATACTCCTCGCCTTGGCAAGAGCCCAAAGCCAAAAGAACGCTAAAGAAGAACACACAATTAATAATGAATGAATGCTTCATGATCTATTCCTCCTTATTCGTTACGGTTATCTTCAATGTCACACTCTTCTCATTACCGAGGGCATCAACCGCTCTCAAAGTAAAAGCGTGTGTACCCACATTCGCTCTTAACAGTTTTAAAAGATCTAGATTCAAATCGAAGGAATACTCTTTGTCTTTTTTTTCAGGCAAGGTAAAGAGCTTTCCTAACTGCTGCTCTCTCGCATAATCGCCCGTCAAATCAAGAGGTTCTGTTGTTAATCCCATTGTATTTAATGCAGCCGCAAAGTCTTCACTATCCGTTGTCGCTAACACATACATATTTTGCACCCCATTCTTGAATGCCATATTCAACACAACGTCCGTAGGTAACCCCCCAATCGACTCATCGTCCATCGCTGCATATTTTATATGTACACCATCCGTTAAATAACTATTACCATTCGGTTCCGAGATAACAATCGTCCCCTCCCCCGGTTCCGGATTCTCCGGATCAGTAGGCTTGTCCGGCTCCGTAGGCTTATCCCCAACCGGTATCTCCACCGCTTCCAGCTCATCCTCGAAAGTGATCTCCACCTTCATATCAAATCCGGTAATTTTCCCGGATGCGTTCTCAACCACGCCCAGATTAAACACCAAGGCATCCCCACCGGTAAAGAAATTCGAGCCGTCATCGTAACCCTCCACGGCATTTTTTCTCGAATACGTCCGCGATTGAGACTTAACTGTTTCGCCAGTCATTAAAGTAGCGTTGAAATTCACGGTCACCATCTCCACACCTTCCTCGAAATACCAATAAACAGGAGCAGGATTCGTCCCATCTTTCTCCGTAAACGGCAACGCCGTCTCCGATCCATCATCCACCGTGATTGTCCACGTTTTGAAGTTCGCAAGGAAATCAGCGTTATACACCACCTGCATCCGGCTGTTCTCCCGCTTGCAGGTCACGGTCTCTTGGAACGTTTTATTCGCCTCTACCTTAAGAGCCTTCTCCGTCCCGTAATAAGGAACGCTCATTTTCTTCTTCAACTCGCCGGGAGTATGTGCCCTTATGCTATAGTTACCCACCGGCAAGGTAATCGACTCAGGCAAGCTTTCACCCACGACATAATCGCGGGTCACCTCCTTGTTATCCTCGTCCGTACCATACACCTGAACAGGGAAACCATTCGTACTTACGTCCGCACCCGTTTCCTCTCCGGCTTTCGTCTGCATCGATACCGGTGCCTTGGCCTGCACGCTCAGTTCCAACACACCCGTATCCTTAACATTTTTATCTCCCTTGATCTCCTCCCGCATCTCGCAAGAAGCCAGCCCTACGAGAGCGAGGACTACTAATATTATGTTATTATACTTTCTCATGACTTACTATCCTCCTTTTTTGTCGCATCAATCCATTCGGCGGGAATCTCGATTGGTATCTCATGATCCACCGTTGTCTCATCAAACCCGATCTTGATACCCAGCTGCCCAAAAGAAGAAGAGTAATTCGGAGCCACGTTTAACGTCCACGATTTATTACGCAATAATTTATATGTTTTCACGACCGTTCCCTCTTTTGCGTCACCGGCTGGTTCATATTCCTTCTTAGCAGTCAGGTGGATTGTAGCGGTCACGGTCTCGCCACCGGACGGCAACCATAAATACCAAGGGTCGGTATCCGCCTTTTCCCAGCGGACGGTAACCGAACTCGTCTTATATTCCACGTAATAATTCTCGAAATAGTCGGCCATCTTCCCATCGAACGCCGTTTTCACCTTTCCGCAAACCGGCACGCAAGTGAAACTAACCGAAGTATCCCCGCCTTCCACATTAGCAATGCTGGAACCTTCCACATAAAATCCGGCACGGGAAGATTTGGTATCCGCAGTAACCCCTCCCCCTTTGTAAAAAGCCTTCACAAGATACGAACCATTATCCAACGTGACAGGCTCCGGATTCGCCGAATAAGTAAATTCCTTTTTCACGTTATCATCCATGTCCAAGATCTGCACCGTATATTGATTCAGATTCTTATACGCAGCCTCATCTACTGCTTTTGTCTTACTATTGGAGGAAAAACCGGCATCAGCCACCAAGTCCAGCAGGATCGTCCCCGTCCCTTTCGCCACAGGCACTCCTCCCAACTCCTCCTGTTGGCAAGAGACCAGCGACAGGCATCCACCCAGTAGGCAAGCCATCCCCCAACTCGTAAACTTCATCTTTCTCATATCAATACTTTAAATACTATTCACTCCTATAAGAATAAGGATATTCAAACCCAAATTCAACCGCAAAAGAACAACATCCCAACAACACGTACAAGGTCTGTTTATATTATTACCTATTCTCTTTTTTAGATTTCACTTCTCACTTCCACACATACAGAAGTATTTAAAAGAATAGTTATGTCCGATTTTTGCAGACCTATGTTCTTTTTATAAAAGAACGCAGAGTGGCAAGCCATCGCTCTTACAGTAAAAGGAAGATCGTTACAAAATGACAATTTGTAATCCCAACTTCCGGAGAATCGATTATTCCGGGTCAAAGCACATGCTACTCCTAAATTTTCAAGAAAAGAATAGCAATCCCTTGTTTGATAACCCTATAACCAAAAAACACCTTTTATTCTAGCGAAAATAATTCATGCCAATTCATATTCGAGGCGTGAAAAAGGAAGATTCAGGGTATAAGAACAGGGTTATACCAGTATAAGAATGCCCATTCACGACTACTCACAACCCTGTTCTTGACTACTTACGATGCCCAACGGCAGTACTGGCGTTGCCCAACGAGACCTATCATGCGTACTTTCGCCGCCTAAAAGGTATCCAAAACACGGTTTTCTCACAAAAAAGGGCGCTTATCACCTGTATGCTCCCTCTATTTTGGCAAGTCCGAAAAACAGCCTTGTCACGATACATGACTCATATTGATCAAAACGTAATAGGAAATAGGATTCCAATAACAAATACGCCTACCGGCAAAAGGCAGTACTCAACATCCCAAGTACAAGAAATATCCCGCGAAAAAGTATCTTAGTTGACATCGCAATGTCAACTAAGTGAAATGCTCAAGTATGTTAACTTCATTGGCAGATACAGTTAACTTCATAAATGAACTCTCCGGCGCATCGCAAGTTTTGGAAGATCGTATATATTTTCCTCTCTCAAGGTACGGCAAATCTTTGAAAATATCTATTTTTGCCAAATATTCATGCTTAAAGAATTGAGATAGGATAGACATGGAAAAAGACATCCCAAAAATAGACCTGCCCCAAGATTGGGTAATCGGAAAGCTCTCTGCCGGAGATATTGGATTGCTGAACCTCTACGCCAATTATCCCTGCCGGCTGAAAGCGGGGATCTTCGTGCTCTGTCTGGGTGGAGAGGTGGAGGCCTCCATCAACCTGACACAGTTCAAGGTAGAGCCGGGAAGTTTTATCACGATCTTACCGGGTAGCATTTTCCAGATTCATAAGGTAGACGGAGATCTGCAAATCTATTTCATGGGATTCTCGTCCGATTTCCTAAGTAAGGCAAGCGCAAGTAAATCGGTCATAGATATGCACTATATCGTGAAAGAAAATCCGATCTATCAACCGAAAGAAAAAGCGCTACCTCTGTTGAAAGATTATTTCGAGTTGCTGATAAAGACGTACGATATCTGCGGCTCCCAATTGAACAGGAATGTGATCAATCATCTGTTTGGCGGTATATTAATGGGGGTTAGCTCCATGTATAAAGATCAAATGACAGATAAGGCGAATCTCTCTAAAGCAGAGCAAATCAGCAAGAACTTCACACAACTAGTAATGCAAAACTACACCATGCAACGATCCGTCGCATGGTATGCCAAGCGGCTTGGCATCACACAAGCGCATCTAAGCAGCATTATCAAACAAACGACCGGAAAAACTTGCGTAGAGATCATCACCTCCATGGTAATCATGGACGCAAAGGCTCAGCTGAAATCAACAAACCTTTCCATACACGACATAGCCTACGCGCTTAATTTCACGAATATGTCTTTTTTCGGGAAATACTTCAAGCGCCACGTGGGCATGAGCCCGCAAGAGTATAGGAATAGCTGATCAATAATGCTTTCCACGCTTCTCTTGGATGGTAAAAAATAAGAAGCCGACAACGGCGATTACCATTAATAAAATACACATAAATAAAACCATTCATATAATTACCTCCTTTTCTGTTTTCTTATTTTACTGGTAGATTTATCCTTTACCAATGCCAATCCAAGCCCCAATAACAGAACCATAGTTAATCCTCCCACCCTATAAATAGCAGTACTTTCTCCCAAATCATTGAACACGGAAGAGATCAACACCGCCGTAGCCAAATACTTGGGCACATCCATCAACCATTTTCCAAATTCCTTTTTTATAGCAAAAATAGGTTATTCTTTTGATATATAGTTATCTTCCACGCAAATTCTTACATCCCCCAATTCTCCCGGTCGAGGCTCCTATACTGTATCGCCTCCGCCAGATGCCGTACCTCTATCCGTTCGGAATTATCCAGATCCGCTATCGTGCGGGAGACTTTTAGGATACGGTCGTAGGCACGGGCGGAGAGGCAGAGGCGTTGCATGGCGGTTTTCAGGATGGAGAGGCCGGAAGCGTCGGGAACGGCGTATTGATGGAGGAGCTTGGAGTTCATCTGGGCATTGCAATAGATGCCGTCGTAAGCGGCAAAGCGCTTTTCCTGAATCGCACGGGCCTTGATCACACGTTCACGGATGGTAACACTCGGTTCCGAAGGTTGTTGCTCGGATATCTTCTCGAAAGGGACAGGGACTATCTCTATCTGGATATCGATACGATCGAGTAATGGGCCGGAAATACGGTTCATATATTTCTGGACAGCTCCGGGCGAACAAAGGCAAGGGCGGTCCGGATGGTTGTAATAGCCACACGGACAAGGATTCATGGAAGCTACCAGCATAAAACCCGCGGGATACTCTACCGTGAAACGGGCACGGGAAATGTTAATCAGGCGATCTTCCAAAGGCTGGCGCATCACCTCCAACACACTTCTATTAAACTCGGGAAGCTCATCGAGGAAAAGGACTCCGTTATGCGCCAAACTAATTTCCCCGGGTTGCGGAAAAGCCCCACCTCCTACCATCGCCACGTTCGAGATCGTATGGTGCGGGGAACGGAAAGGGCGTTGCACCATTAAAGAAGTCCCCCCACTTATTTTACCGGCAACCGAATGGATCTTGGTCGTTTCCAAGGATTCTTGTAAAGTGAATGGAGGCAAGATCGTCGGGAGACGTTTCGCCAGCATAGATTTACCGCTTCCCGGAGGGCCTACCATAATTAAATTATGCCCACCGGCGGCGGCCACCTCCATCGCTCGTTTTACATTCTCTTGACCCCGGACATCCGAGAAATCACAATCGAAGAGCTGTTGCCGGTCATAAAACTCCTTGCGGGTATCAATAATCGTAGGAGACAAAACTCGCTTTCCATCCATGAATTCCAGCACTTCCTGGATGTTAGAGGCCCCATAGACTTCCAGATTGTTCACGACCGCCGCCTCACAAGCGTTTTGCTTAGGTAAGATGAATCCTTTGAAACCTTCCTCCCGGGCCTTGATAGCGATAGGCAAGGCTCCTTTAATGGGCTGTAGACTTCCGTCCATAGAAAGCTCTCCCATCATCAGGAATTTGGATAAAGCGGAAGAATCTATTTGCCCCGCCGCCGCCAATATACCGATCGCCAAAGGCAGATCGTACGAAGATCCTTCCTTGCGGATATTCGCGGGAGCCATATTAATGACAATACGATTACGGGGAAACTTATAGCCACAGACCTGTAAGGCCGAGATAATGCGTTCATGGCTCTCCCGAACGGCTACATCCGGAAGACCGACTAAAAAGAATTGTATACCTTTGGAACAGTCCACTTCTACGGTAACAACCGTAGCGGAAATACCCTGCACGGCAGCGGCATAAGATTTTACTAACATAGTTAAGAATTTTGAGTTACTAATTACAAATTAAAACCGGAACCTCCTGTTTTCAATCGCTCAGTCTTCGAACAAGTTCTCCAGTGTTTGCTTGATCTCGATTCCATTCTCTGTTTTCATCAAGATCTTATGATCCTCATCTATCAAGAAACAGCGTGGCAATACGCTTACGTTATACAGATCTATCAACATAGCCGCTTGTCCGGCCGAATCTGTTACCAGGTTCCACGCTATACTATCCTTCTTCAGTATATCCCGGACATTATCCGGATTATCATCCAAGCTAACCAAGAGAATATCCAGCTGATCTTTCGGATATTTCATCGCTACCTTATCCAGATATAAGTCCTCTGTCTGACACATATCACACCAAGGAGCGGTAAACGTCAGTAATAAATATTTCTGTGGGAAAGAGTCTAAACTAACCGTATTCCCATAAATATTCTTTACGGAGAAATCTGGGGCTTCCGCACCCAAAGCCGTACGTTTCGCACGGGCGCTATATTGCTCTAGCTCCTTCACCAGATAAAAGTCTTTCAACCTTGGATTCAATAACGCCAGCAATTCATCGATCTTACGAGTATCATCGGGATCAGAAAAGAAAGATTGAATCAAGACAGCGGAAGCCTCTTCATCCGGGTTCTCTTTCACGTACCGGATCGCTTCCTCACTCAGTTGCATATTCACATTCGCCAAACGAGCGGCGATATCTGTCTCCTCGATCGTATCGTTCAAATCCTTGTTATTTAAAGAATTTGATAGATTTGTTAACTCTGTCAATAAAGGAGCGAGCTTTTTCTTAAAAGCGGTCAACTTATCATTTGTCCGTCCCCCTTTTACCTGCAATAGCAATGGAGAGTTAGCGTCGCCCGTGATTTTCACGGTTTCTCCCGGTTCCAGATAAGCCGTAATCCAATGCTCTTTATCCGCAAAGAAAATAGTCACACAATGGAAACCCGCCTCCTTTTGATCAATCTGGAACTGTCCGGGCTTCGTACAAACCACCGTATCAACCACTTTATAATTATCTTTCTCAAATACGGCATATACAGTCTGATCTTCCAGATTAGAAAGTTCCCCTTCAATCCGATAGACATAATCCTTGCCACAAGATGACAAACAAATTATAAAGCCAATAATAAGTGCCAGTTTTTTTATCATTACTCCTTTTTAAGCTCTTCTTATAACAGATAATTCGGTCTAAAGATAGGAATATTTTTTTAAACTACTTTATATTTATAATAAAATTAACGTAGTTATCATAAAAAAAGCGCAGAATCAGTGATTCTACGCTTCTTTATAAAGATATTTTTAAACCTTGACCCTTTTTGATCAAGGTTTTTTAAGCAATTATAACTGAGGACCAGCAGCAACCAATGCCTTACCAGCTTCGTTGCCCGTGAACTTAGCGAAGTTCTTGATGAAACGAGCAGCCAAATCCTTAGCCTTCTCATCCCATTGAGCAGGATCAGCATATGTATCGCGAGGATCTAAGATCTTCGGATCTACGCCCGGTAATGCAGTCGGAACCTCGAAGTCGAAATACGGGATCTTCTTTGTCGGAGCCTCATTGATAGAACCATCAAGGATAGCGTCGATGATACCTCTTGTATCTTTGATAGAGATACGTTTGCCAGTACCGTTCCAACCTGTGTTCACCAAGTAAGCCTTAGCACCAGTCATTTCCATCTTCTTAACCAACTCTTCGCCATATTTTGTCGGGTGCAATGACAAGAAAGCAGCACCGAAACAAGCGGAGAATGTAGGAGTCGGTTCCGTAATACCACGCTCTGTACCTGCTAATTTAGCGGTAAATCCAGACAAGAAGTAGTATTGAGTTTGCTCCGGAGTCAAGATAGATACTGGAGGCAATACACCGAACGCGTCGGCAGACAAGAAGATAACTTGTTTTGCGTGCGGGCCTTTAGAAACCGGCTTAACGATGTTCTCGATGTGATAGATCGGATAAGAAACACGAGTGTTCTCTGTAACTGACTTATCAGCGAAATCAATCTTACCATCAGCGGCAACTGTTACGTTCTCAAGAAGAGCGTCACGTTTGATAGCGTTGTAGATATCCGGCTCGCTCTCTTTATCCAAGTTGATAACCTTAGCGTAGCAACCACCCTCGTAGTTGAATACACCTTCGTTATCCCATCCGTGCTCATCGTCACCGATCAACAAACGTTTCGGGTCTGTAGACAAAGTAGTCTTACCTGTACCAGACAAACCGAAGAAGATAGCTGAGCTCTTGCCTTCTTTATCCGTGTTAGCGGAGCAGTGCATAGAAGCGATACCACGCAACGGGTTCAAGTAGTTCATGATAGAGAAGATACCCTTCTTCATCTCACCACCGTACCAAGTATTCAAGATCACTTGCTCTTTAGTCTTCAAGTTGAAAACAGTAGCGGTCTCAGAGTTCAAGCCTAATTCTTTGTAGTTGTCAACTTTAGCCTTAGCAGCGTTGAAAGATACGAAATCAGGTTCGCCGTAGTTAGCCAATTCCTCAGCTGTCGGACGGATGAACATATTTGTTACGAAATGAGCTTGCCAAGCAACCTCCATGATGAAACGTACTTTCAAACGAGTAGCCTCGTTAGCGCCACAGAATGTATCAACAACGAACAAACGTTTGCCAGATAATTCCTTTACGGCTTTAGCCTTCAAGTCTGCCCAAGCAGCCTCAGAAC
>UMFA01032657.1_pt1 | contig 12269 bp, 9 predicted proteins | sample 1964891 | NCBI WGS metagenome assembly UMFA01 (sample SAMEA4836034, study PRJEB28245) | human gut metagenome | biome: gut microbiome; material: fecal sample | place: Denmark | collected 2008
GCAGGTCATCAATCTGTCCTTCTACTGGGCGTACATCGATCGCTGGGTCTAGTAAACCTGTTGGTCTAATGATCTGTTCTGCCCTTAATAATTCATGTTCTTCTTCGTATTTACCAGGTGTTGCGGATACAAATAACATCTGATCGATCTTCTGTTCAAATTCACCAAATTCCAAAGGACGGTTATCTTTCGCAGAAGGCAAACGAAATCCAAAATCTACTAACGTTGACTTTCTGGACTGATCTCCTGCATACATTCCACCGATCTGTGGTACGGTGATATGCGACTCATCAATGATCATCAAAAAGTCATCCCCAAAGAAATCAATTAACGTACTTGGCGGCTGTCCTGGTTCTAATCCTGCTAAATGTCTGGAGTAGTTCTCAATCCCAGAACAAAATCCTGTTTCTCTTAACATTTCAATATCAAAATTCGTTCGCTCTGCAATTCTCTGTGCTTCGATCAGCTGATCATGTTCTTTAAAATATGTCACCTGCTCAGCAAGTTCTTCCTTAATCCCTTTGATCGCACGTTCAATCTGTTCCTGTGGTACAACATAATGTGATGCCGGGAATATTGCCACGAAATTCAAGCTTCTCTTTACTTCACCTGTTAAAACATCAAATTCCACAATACGATCGATCTCATCTCCAAAAAATTCAACTCTGACTGCATCTTCAAATGTAGAAACCGGAAGGATCTCCAACACATCCCCCTTAACTCTGAAAGTACCTCTCTTAAAGTCAAGTTCGCTTCTTACATACTGAATATTGATCAGGTCATCGATCACCTCGTCCCTGTCCTTTATCATCCCTGGTCTCAAAGAGATCATCATCTCTGAATAGCTTTCTTTGCTACCAATTCCATAAATGCAGGAAACACTAGATACAACGATCACATCTTTTCTCTCGATCAATGCTGCTGTCGCGCTATGTCGTAATTTATCAATCTCATCATTGACCGATGAATCCTTCTCTATATAAGTATCGGTAGATGGAACATAGGCCTCTGGCTGATAATAATCATAATAGGAGACAAAATATTCCACGGCGTTATGTGGAAAAAACGCCTTAAACTCACTATATAACTGTGCTGCTAACGTCTTATTATGTGCCAAGATCAATGTCGGTTTATTCAAATTCTGTATAATATTCGCCATTGTAAATGTCTTACCTGAACCAGTCACTCCAAGAAGCGTCTCAAACTGATTCCCATCTTGAAATCCTTTGGTCAGCTTCTCGATCGCCTGTGGCTGATCCCCAGTTGGCTCATATTCTGATACTAATTCAAAATGATCCATATAACTTCTCCCTTATGAAATATCTCTTATCTTTTCATCTATGCATGATTATAACAAAGTAATAAAAAAAAGTACAGAACTATTCGAATGTTTGTTCTGTACTTCTTATTCTGATCAAATTTTTCTTTTTTATCACAACTTAAAATAAGAGCTGAAGCCCCATTGCAATGATCCACATATATGCACAGGTCTTAGGGATCATTAATAGTCCAACCTTTGGTTTTGTTTTACTGAATAAAGTTACTGGAAGATAACAGCCAAAAGAAATAATGATAGCTGCAACCATCCTTGTCATATGATATCCATAGGTATTTCCTGAAATCAAATACAAGATGATCACCCCTATACCAGTAATTGCAAAGACTGCATTTCTGATAATAGATAATCTCATATTTCCTTCATCTGTACACCAATTATTCTGTGGAAATATACATATCACAATTCTGACTATCGCTGATATCCATATTATAACTTCAATGATCATGGGTATTTTAAATTCTGGGAATGTAAATTTCCAGACATACATCAAAATAATATAAAATATTGTCATTGTAATAGACGATACTTGTAATCCAATTCCCAACTGACGCTTTATTTTATCGTTACTTCCATATGCTGCTCTTATAATTCTTGGCACCAGATGAAAAGCATCTCCTCCACAAAGTGTCAATGTTAATATTCCATAAAGAACAAATAACATATTTCCTTTTGAAAATACAAAAAATAAAATGGCAGCAATCAGATCAAAAACCAAATACACTACATCGAATATTGCTTCCATCACATCTGGAACCTGTGGTTTGTAATTATTTTTCATTTGCATTCTCCTTATAGTTTCTTAAATGTTCTTCTGCATTATTACAGATCTTGTCAAATATATTGATACAAACCTGCTTTTCTTCTTCTGTTAATCCACTTAAAACATTTTTTGCAAATTGTTTTTGTGCGTTGAGTCCTGCTTCTATGATCAGTTCTGCCTTATCTAACAAAATAATTTCAATATGCTTTTTATTGTCTTTACTTTGTATTCTTTCAACAAGTCCTTTATTTTCCAATTTCTTTAACGAAGTTGAAACATGGGATTTTGTTGATTTTCTGATCTTTACTATTTCTGCAGCGGTATTATACTGAGGATTATCATGTAGGAACATAAGTATGTCATATTCCATCTGTGTTAACCCATATTGGTCACATACCTCACCAGAAAGCAATTCATAATAACTTGTGATCGTTTTATGCTTATCCCAAAAATGCATCTCCGCCTCCTTTATCGTTCTTTTTAGAACGATTATAAAGTACTACTTCTGCTTTGTCAACCATTTATGACATTGTACCTACCAAAAAATTTAGAAACATTCCCCACCGGGTGCACATAAAATAAAGAAACGCTAGTTTTAACAACTGTCTAAACTAGCGTTTCTTTATTTAAAAAATTATTTAATCTTCTGACAAATTTCAATCACTTCTCCACAAGCACTTTCAATCTTGAAGCAGCGAGATCCTTTTTCCCAGAAGTTAAGGCTTGTCTCAATTCCGTCTGATACGATCTTATATCCGTTTGCTTTGCAATATTCATAATCTTTTTCAAGATCAGATGAGCGATATGCGATATGGTCGATTCTTGTTGTTGCACCTCCTGGAAGCTGGTCTCTCTGAGAGATTTCATACATTTTTCCATCCTGAGGATTCTCAAGAAAATATACATTTCTTCCACCCATTCCAGGGAATTTTCCTGCAACTTTAAATCCTAATTCTTCCTGATACCATTTTGCGTTTAATTCTACATCAGAACAATGAAGTCCGATATGATCCATAGGTAAATTTAACATTTGTTTGACTCCTTTTTAAGGTGATTTAATTGTTTTACATGTTTTGTTTTATAATATAGTTCTTTCTCCTGTCACGATCTCTTTTAAATTGTCAACGATCTTGTCTACATCTTCCATCGTTGTTCCTGCTTTCAAAGAGAATGAAACAGATTCTGCACTTTCGGCTTTACTTCTTCCGATTGCTGCAAGAATGTTAGAATTGGTTCCGATTCCAACTTCGATTCCCTGTTCCTTTAATGCTTTCTGTACAACTGCTGCAGATACATTTTTGATTCTGATATTTAAATGATTGGTCAGATGATGCTCTTTGTGTCCATTCAATTCTACATCTTCAATCTCAGCAAAAATACGTTCACACATATGGTTTCTGACTGGACGGATTTCTTCCATAAATGTTGCAGCATTGGCTGCTAAACTTTCTGCCATATCTGACATCACTGTTAATGTTTCTTCGCTTAATGCAGTTTCTGACACATATTCTCCAGCTCCTGTGCTTTTTCTTACATATAAAAATCCTGCATTTTCAGGACCTCCAAAATAAGATGCATCTGCTGTCAGCATATCAATATGACTTCTTTCTACATTGATCGGCATTTTTCCAAATGCAAATGCTGCATCTGTGTGGAAGATCACACCTTTCTCTGATGTCATTGTTCCGATTCCTGTAAATGGCTCAGAAGTTCCTGTCTGGCAGTTTGCTGCTGTCACTGAAATCAGTTCTGTGTTTTCTTTCAGTTCATTTTCGATCATTGCTACTTCCACACGGCCTGTTGTGATTGGATCTAAGTATGTCACAACAGCGTCTTTTCGTTCCAGTCTGGAACATTCATCCAATACTTCTGGATCTTCCATCGTCGTGATGATCACATGAGGACGTGCTTTTTTTGATGCTTTCACTACAGCTTTTAAAGCTTTTAAGTGTCCATCTGCTCTTCCTGATGTGAAATAAATCTCTTCCGATGTTGCTCCGATGGATGCAGCGATCTTTTTACGTGCTTCGCTCTCGCAATTTTCCTTGCTCATCTTTGTTTTCCTCCTTTTATTTCTGTTTTGGATATAAAAATCTTTGATAAACAGATTTTATCTTTATTATAGATATTATTTTCTGTTATTTCAAGATTTAATGCATAATCCGTAAATTTGCACAAAAAAAGCATAGAACTTTTGGTAATATGTTCTATACTTTCTTTTTTATATCTATCTTTACAATTCTTATTTCTTCTGTAAGATAGAAATCGCTTTATTTAATTGTTCGTCAGCTTTTGTCTTCGTATTATCTTTTACTTCGACATCTGGCTTGATTCCTTTTTTATGAATGTTATGTCCTGCAGGTGTGTAATAAGATGAATAAGTCAGTTTCACATAAGATCCATCACCAACTTCAAAGAATCCCTGTACGATCCCTTTTCCAAATGTTGTCTCTCCAACTAGCGTTCCGGCTTTATCATCTTTGATCGCACCAGAAAGGATCTCTGCTGCACTCGCGCTGTTACCATTAACTAACACGCATAGTGGCATATCAAGCTGTTCATTCTTTGTGTCTTTGTAATATTTCTTATTACCATTCTTATCTTCAGTATAAACAATCGTTCCTTTTGGAAGAATCTGTCCTGCAATATCTACTACACTTGTCAGCAAACCACCAGGATTATCCCTAAGATCTATGATCAATTTCTTTGCACCTTGTTTCTTAAGACTTTTCAGTCCACTTCGAAACTGGCTGACTGTTACTTCATCAAATTCGGTGATCTGAAGATATCCAACTTTATCTTGTAACATCTTTGTTTCAACTGTTGGATTCTCAATCGATTGTCTTGTAAATGTATAAGTCTTTGATGTCTGATTTCTTGTAAATGTTAATTTAACTTTCGTTCCTTCTGCACCTTTGATCTTCTTAACAATATCATCTAGTGCATCCGATGTTTTTAATTTATAGTTTCCTACTTTTGTTAAAATATCCCCTTTTTTCAGTCCACTTCCGTCTGCCGGGCTTCCTTTCACTGGTTTCACAACTGTTATGATCCCTGTCTTTATATCCTGTGTAAGATATATTCCAACTCCATAATAAACACCACTTGTAGATTGTTCTAATTCCTTAAAATCATCCTCTGAATAATACGTGGAATAGACATCTCCCAGTCCTGCAACTAAACCTTTGTAGGTACAATCTTCCAACTCACTCTTCTTAACAGAACCTTTATAATATTTATCAATGATCTGTTCTATCCGATTAATCTTTCTTGCTGTCTGTAAGGTCGTACTTGGGATCGCATAGGCACGATAAAGAAAAAATCCTTCCACAATACATACGACAATAAGTAGTCCTACGAGTATTTTTGAAAACTTCTTCATGAAATTAGTTCCTTTCTATTTATGTAATGACGTTATAAGTAATTTTGAGGATTTACATAATTTCCATTCTTTTTCACAACAAAATGCAGATGTGCACCAGATACCATACCAGTTGCTCCGGATTTTGCGATCGTCTGTCCTCCTGTCACTCTTGCCCCTGAGGATACTAGAAGTTTGGAGCAATGCAGATACATCGTTTCCAGTCCATTTCCATGGCTGATCTTTAAGTAATTGCCATTGTATGCATTGTATCCAGCATCCACTACTGTACCAGAAGCTGCTGCTACGATCGTTGTTCCAGTTGAACATGGAATATCAATTCCAGCATGCAGTTTTCTGACTCCTGTAACTGGATGAATTCGGTAGCCGTACCCTGATGAAATACTATGACAAGACGGTACCGGCCAACTCAGATTTCCTGACGAAACTGTTGTTGCTGGCGATGTTGTCGTTGTAGTTTCTTTCTTGCTTTCGGTCATAGCCTTTGATGTTGTATTCTTTGATGCCGTACTTCCTGTCATATTCTTTTCTGACTGTGCTTTCGATGTCGTATTGTCTGCATTACCGTCTTTCGCCGATGCAAGATCCATCTCTTCTTGTCGTTTTTCCTCTGCCTCGAACCATGCCAGTAACTCTTTATCAGATGCTAACTGTTTCTGGTAAGAAGCTAACTTAGATTTCTTCTTCGCAGCTGCCTGATCCAGTTTTTCTTTTTCTGTCTTTGCCTTAGCAGTCAAAGTCTTTGTATTTTGATAATCCTGTTTCAGACTCTTCGTTGCCATTCGGATCTTATCCTCCGTTGTCTGTAATTGCAAAAACATGTTACTGTCATATTTGGAGATCTTTGAAACATAATCAGCTCTTTTTAAGAACTCCTGAAAATTATTTGCTTCAAAAATGACTTCCATATATGCCATATTTCCATTTTCATATAGAAACTTAATGCGCTTACTCATGATCCTTGACTGATCTTCTTTGGATGCCTTTGCCTCTTTTAATTCCTGTTGTGTCTTCTTTAACTGTTTCTGTACAGAAATAAGCTTCTCTTGACATGCCTCATACGCATCATTGCTCTTTATCATTTTCTCATCAAGATCTTTGATCTCCTGCTGCATCTTGCGGCTTTGTTCTTCTAATTTCTTTGTTTCCTGCTTTACCTGTTGTTTTTTGGCTGCAGCAAACACTGTCGTCATAGGCAGATTAGAAGCGATCATGGCTGATATTAACATCATAATGATCCCCGCCTGATATCTTCTTTTCATGAGTTCCCCTTCCTAGACTTTTAAATACTTGCGGATCGTAATAGAACTTCCAAGCAATCCGATCACGATTCCTACCAACAATGCTAACGGAAGTAAGTATAACATAATCTGCTGGATCGGTACAAATTTCATAAAGACTGTAACAACATGAAACTTATCATTCATCCAGTTGATAATCCCTTCATATCCTGCAAAAATAATTGCTGTTGGAATCAATGACCCCAAAATTCCTATGATCATTCCTTCTGCCTGAAATGGTGCTTTAATAAATCCATTCGCCGCACCGATCAGCTTCATAATTGAAATTTCCTCTTCTCTGACTGCAACTCCAATAGACACTGTATTGCTCACGAGGAAAATAGAAACTGCCATTAAGATCAGAATGATCCCACCTGCAAGATACGTTCCCATTGTATTGATCTTCATCATTCCTTCCGCCGCTCCTTCAGAATAACGGACTTTCCTGACACCATCAATCGTCTCTAAATGCGATACTACCTGTTTGTATGATTTTACTTCTTTTAATGTGATCTCATAGGAATCTGATTCTTTTAGCGGATTGTTCCCTTCGAATCCTTCAAGAAGCTCTTCATTTCCTTGAAATACATCCTTCTTATAGCTTTCCCATGCTTCTTCAGCAGATACATACCGCATCGTGGCAATATCTTCTTTTTTCTTTATTTCTTCCCCAATCTGATCTTTTCTTTCTGTAGAGGTACCCGGTTCAAAAAAAACAGAAATTCCTACAGACTGCTCCATCTGCTGCATCGTTGACCTTACATTCAATGCTACAGATAAAAATGTTCCTAACAAAAAGACACAAGCAATGATCGTTCCCAGTGATGCTAATGAAAACATCTTATTCCTGAAAATATTCCTTGTGCCCTCTTTGATTCCATACAAAAATCTTCTAAATATCATAGGACCCCCTTATCTCATCCTGTTCTATATGTCCATCTTCGATCAAGATCACTCGTTTTCCCATCTCATTGACCAACTCTTTGTTGTGCGTAACAACTAAAACTGTTGTCCCACTCTTATTGATCTCTGAGAGAAGCTCCATGATCCCTTTGGCTGTCACAGGGTCCAGATTCCCAGTTGGCTCATCAGCCAGTAATAATACTGGGTGGTTTACCAAAGCTCTTGCGATGGCCACTCTCTGCTGTTCTCCTCCTGACAATTCATTCGGAAAAGCATTCATGCGGTCTTTCAGCCCCACCATCTCAAGCATATTCTCAACCTGACGCTTAATATATCGGTGTGGTACTTCCACAACTTGCTGTGCAAATGCTACATTCTCAAAGATCGTCCGATCTTTCAGCAGACGGAAATCCTGAAATACCATTCCCATCTGCCTGCGGAACTTCGGCAGATTCCTCTGTGTCAGTTTCTTATAATCCTGACCGTTTACTATAATCTGTCCACTTGTCACATCAAGTTCTTTCTGTAAAAGCTTCATCAGGGTTGTCTTCCCTGATCCGCTCTTACCTACGATGAAAACAAATTCGCCTTTCGCAATGTCTAATGAGACATCCTCAAGTCCTATATTCCCTTTATTATATTCTTTCGTTACATTTTTTAATGTGATCATCATATTCTAGTCCATTGTATCCATATGTTTCATATATTTTACTACCATCAGTGCAATTTTAAATGCGATTGCATCTTCAAAATTCCTCAGATCCAGATTCGTATTCTTCTGAATCTTATCCAGACGGTATACGAGTGTATTTCTATGAATAAACAACTGTCTGGATGTTTCTGACACATTCAGATTATTCTCAAAGAATTTATCAATCGTTGCCAGTGTTTCTTCATCAATGGAGTCTGGAGAATAATCTCCAAACACTTCACGGATAAACATCTTACATAATGGAAGTGGAAGTTGATAGATCAGTCGTCCAATTCCTAACTGATTGTATGCGATCACACTCGCATCCTCATAGAAGATCTTGCTGACTTCCAATGCGATCTGTGCCTCTTTATAAGATCTTGATACATCTTTGATCGTCTCTGCAACATTACCGATCGCAATCTTGGCATCTTTGATCCCATATTCATTCAGCCCTTCTTTAATCTCTTTTGCATGCTGAATAAACTGTGCCTGTCCTTCATTCCCATTCACTGGTGTTACATAAACGATACTCTTCTCGTCCACTGCCGTAATAAAATCTGAATCTGCTCCGCTTTCAACCTCTTTCGTAGCTTCTAACAGATTCTGATCCTTCTCGTATTCTGCCTGAATCAAAAATGCAACTCTTCTCTGTTCCACTTCAATATGCAGCTTCTTTGAGCGGTTATAAATGTCAACCAATAATAAGTTATCTCTCAACAGGTTCTTTACAAAGTTCTCTTTATCCAGTCTCTCCTTATATGCAGTCAAAAGATTCTGTATCTGCATCACTGCAAGCTTTCCGACCGTATATGCATTCTCGCTCATTCCAGTAGCCAGAAGTATATATTCCAGTCTCTGATCATCAAAAATCTTAAAATATTGAAAACCATCGATCACCTGGCTCTCTGCCATAGAATCTGCAAATTCTTCCGCATGTTGTGCTAATGCATCGGTTATCTCCATTGTTGTTACAACTATACGCCCTGACAGATCTAAAATACACAGATCGATCCCGGTTACTTCCTTCATTCCACTAATTGTCTCTTGTAATATCTGATTTGAAATCATCCTTTATCAACCTTTCATATTTGCCGTTCAACCTTTTCTTTTACTATACAGCATTTTAAACAAAAAAAAAAGAAAAATTTAGTAATTTTTTTATATCATTGTCTATTTTATACAAATATCTAGCAGAAAATCTTTATTTCATTGACCATAAATATCTCTTTTTAGCCGTAACCCCTTCATATAACAAAGAAAAACATCTCAATCGTTCCTGAGATGTTTTTCGTGATATTTTATAATAATATTTATGAATGTATTTTAAATCTCGTCTTCTGATCCAACAATTATACAAATTCTTGCACCGCTGTCAACACTTCCAACTTCATATTCTGGATTCTTAAAATAACTTTTCAGATCCTGTCCTAAATCTTTACTTTCTACTATGATCTTTGTATGTGTTAAAACACCCTGTCTGTTTGTTCTTACAGATCCTACACTGTATCCGTCACTTGCCAGTTTATCTTTCCATCTTCCTGCAAGTCCTGAAATTCTTGTTGAATTCTGAATCTCGATCGTTATATTCTTTGAAGAAGATGCTGAACTATCAGATTTGGTTGTTGTTGACTTTGCTTCTGTTGTGCTCAATGCCGAACTTAAGTCTCCTTCTTCTGATAACATCTCATCAAAGACTCTCTTGGCTTCTTCTGTATCTAATTCAAACTTTCCATTGGATTCTGTTCCATCTAACACTTTGAAATTTAAGTTCTTATCCTTAATTCCATGCATTCTCTCAAGACTTGTCGCTGCTTCTTCATAAGAAGCATCTGTCTTCACCGCATCAAAATAATTCTGTGCATATTCACGATATTCGGATAATGTCTTATCATTCAATGCAGATGCAACTGCCACGCAGATCTCTCCAGTAATTTCTGCCTGCTTGTTCTTATCTGTAAAAATATCACTCTCACTTAATAATGAATAGATTGCTGTTCCATTCAGGCTGTTCTCCCCAGCACTTAATGTTACATATTTATCTGTAGAATCTGTATAAGCCATTGCTTCATCAAATTCTATTTTGACATCTCCTGCCTGATTCATCAGTTTCACAAACTTCTTATGTGATATCAGTTCATAGGAATTAATAGAAATTCCCAGTGTCTTCTCAACCTGCTGTCTTAACAACTTTCCATTCTTTCTTGTTGCTTTGATCACATCTGCAACCGTCGCTTTGCTAACGCTAGTTCCCAGTGTCTGTTCGACTGCCTGTTTTCCCTTCTTCGTCAATGTAAGATTCATATCTTGTCTAAGTGGTACAAAAATCATCTCCTGATTCTTGTTATGATATATTCGAATCACAATGGAATTTCCTGTCTGGATCATTCCAACGTCTACTCTTTCTTTGCTTTCTTCTTTTAACTGCTTTGCGATTTCTGCTTTCTTGTCTTTCTTTAATTTATTTGAAAAATATGTCTTAAATCCAAAAAAGCTTGCAACTCCACCGATGGCTGTCACCAGTATCACTGCAAGAATCCTGGCAAATATGGCTTTGGCACCTAATTTACTTTTCTTCTTCTCTGCCATGTTCCTGCTCCTTCCGTTTATAAACTTTGTTTAGTATAACAAATTATTCGATTTATTTCAACAATCCTCTATGTTATAATTCTGTATAATCGCCTTAATATTTTCTTAATCTGCAACATTTCTCATCGTTGATCAGATTGATCATATCAAGTGCTAAGAAATTTTATAAGATTTACGAGGTATTTTCTATGAAAACAGTACTCATAACTGGCAGTTCCAGAGGAATCGGACGTGAAACTGCCATATATTTTGCACAACAAGGATGGAACGTGATCATCCATGGCTTCCGCCATCCTGAAAAACTAGAATCCCTAAAAAATGAAATTCTTGAAGAGAACGTGTCTTGCTTATCTTTTTGCGGAGATATCAGTGATCCTTCTTTTGTAGACGAAATGATCAAACAGTCCCTCCTTACTTTTTCTAAGATCGACTGTCTTGTAAATAATGCCGGAATCTCTCTGGTGGGATTATTTACAGATGCAACGGTAGATGATTGGAATCTGATGATCAACACAAATTTAACTTCTGTTTTTACAACCTGTAAAAATATCGTTCCCCATATGCTTCATCACCATGAGGGAAAGATCATCAATATTTCTTCCATCTGGGGAGATGCCGGCGCTTCCTGTGAGGTTTTATATTCTACAACAAAAGGTGGTATCAATGCTTTTACAAAGGCTCTGGCAAAAGAGGTTGCTGCAAGCAATATTCAGGTAAATGCGATTGCTTTTGGGATGATCGATACGGAGATGAATGCGGAGTTTGATGAAGAAGATCTTGCCTTGATCAAAGAAGAAATCCCTGCGGACTATATTGCCAGTCCAAAAGAAGCGGCACAGATGGTTTATCATGTGGCAACGTCCCCTGCTTATATGACAGGACAGGTTATTACATTCTCTGGGGGATGGTATTAAATTTTAATTTGCTGGTTTGATGACGGAAATTATTGGTGGAATATTATAAAAAGGGTTATCTGTCTGCGACGCGCTCTCGCTCGACTCACACGCAGCTGTACTAAGCTCCTGAATGGTCTAACGACCATCCACTCACTAAGTGCAGGCGTGTTCCTACGGTCTCAGACAGATAACCCTTTTTATAATATTCAAATAATTTACGTAATCGAAACCACTACCGAATGTGTATGGAGAATGATCTTGGATGTAAATTAGTTTTTTCAAGACAGAAGATAAGTGTTTATTATATTCCTAAACATCCCAACAAATCGGTGTTGTTTAAGCCCTGTTATCTTCAGTTAGCGAATACAAAAATTATTAATCAGTATCGTATAACATACACACCCTGTAGTGATTTGAATAGCGTTCCGT
>UMFA01021803.1_pt1 | contig 12121 bp, 8 predicted proteins | sample 1964891 | NCBI WGS metagenome assembly UMFA01 (sample SAMEA4836034, study PRJEB28245) | human gut metagenome | biome: gut microbiome; material: fecal sample | place: Denmark | collected 2008
CCCACAAAGACGGTGGTGAACATATCCACCTCGGTATCCCGGAGCTGGCTGAGGGGCAGGATGTGCTTTTCCTGCCCTTCCCGGCCGATGTTCCGCACAGAACCGCAGAGGGTGTCCGGGGCTTTGCCGTTTGCCAGCAGGATGTCCACGGCCCGGCGCAGATAGTCCGGGCGGCCCTTGGAGGAGGGATTGTACAGCGCCAGTGCGAAATCGCCCTGAGCGGCGCAGGCCAGACGCTTTTCGATGACCTCCCACGGCGTGAGGCGGTCCGACAGCGAGATGACGCAGAAATCGTGGGCCAGCGGCGCACCCAGCACGGCCCCGCCGCTGAGGGCGGCGGTCAGGCCGGGGACGACCTCCACGTTGACGTCCGGGTACTCTTCGGCCAGCTCCAACAGCGGGCTGGCCATGCCGTAGACCCCGGCGTCGCCGGAGCAGACCAGCGCCACGTCCCGGCCCGCCCGGGCGGTGTCCAGCGCCCAGCGGCAGCGGTCGATCTCCCGGGTCATGCCGGTGGTGTAGCACTCTTTTTCCGGGTAGAGGGGGCGCACAAGGTCGATGTAGACCGTATAGCCGCACAACACCTCGGCCTGCTGCAAGGCGCTCTGCGCCTGCACGGTCAGAAACTGTCCGCCGCCGGGGCCAAGCCCCACGACGAACACGGTCTTTTTACTCTCACTCATTGCTCTGTCCTCCAATCGGGTGCAAAGGGGCGGACGGCCAGCGCCAGCGTCACGCCGCCGCCTGCCGTTTTGGGCAGAAGGAGCGTCCCGCCCGAGGCTTTTACCGCCGAGCGCTCACAGACGTTGTCCACGCCGGTGACACTTGCCACAAAGGCCGACGGGGTGAACTGTCCCGGCACGGCCCGCAGTTCGTCGGCCGGATAGAACGTGATGGGCCAGCCGTGGCCTTTGCAGAACGCTGCAAGCCCCGGCTCATCTTTTTTCAGGTCGATGCTGGCGGCGGCGCAGACCGCCGCCGGGCTGAGGCCGGACGCGGCACAGAACGCCGCGAAGGCTTCTTCCAGCTGCTGCGCCGTCGTGCCGCGGCGGCACCCCACCCCCAGCACCCCGATGCGGGGTACGAGGTGGAGCGCCCCGCCCTGGGGCGTGAGGGTCAGGGTGAAGTCGGCGGCTTCGGGTGCGTCAGCCTTTTCCACGCCGGCGGGGGGCTCCCCCGCCACCGGCCACGGCGACCAGTACCGGACCGTCTGCCCGGCCAGCAGGGCGCCGCTGACCCGCTTGATGCGCTCCGGCTCAAGGACAGCGCAGTTCTGGGCCTTGGCCCAGAGGTCCACGGCGAAGAGGCCGTTGACGTCGGTGGCCGTCGTGATGACCGGCACCGCGCCGCACGCTTTTGCCAGCGCCCGGGCCAGCGCGTTGGCACCGCCCAGATGGCCCGACAGGAGCGGCACGGCGAAGTTCCCGCCCTCGTCCACGACCACCACCGCCGGGTCGGCGGCCTTGCTCCTGCAGTGGGGCGCGATGGCCCGCACCGCGATGCCCACAGCTCCCACAAAGATCAGGGCCTCATTCTGTGCAAAATGCTCCGCCGTCCAGCCTTTCAGGGTCACGTCTCCGCCGCAGCGGCTCACGCTGCCGGGCAGAGCTTCCGCCAGCCGATGGGCCAGCGCCTCGCCTTTTGCGGTGAAGGCCAGATATGCCCGGCTCACTGCCCGGCCTCCGTCCCCTGCCGGAACTCGGTGGTAAAGGCGGGGTCATAGAGCTTGCTGCGCTCGTAGTTTTCGCCCAGAAAGTCGCCTACGACGATGAGGGCGGTCTTGGTGATGCCGTTTTTGCGGGTCTCCTCGGCCAGCGTGGAGACGGTGCAGCGCACCACCTTCTGCTCGGGCCAGGTGGCCTTATAGACCACAGCGGCAGGGGTATCGGGGCGGTAGCCGCCGCTCTCGAGAAGGGCCTGCCGGACTTTGTCCACCAGCCCGATGGAGAGGAAGATGACCATGGTAGCCCCGTGAGCAGCCAGCTTTGCCAGCTGTTCGGCCTCAGGAACAGGAGTGCGGCCCTCCATCCGGGTGATGATGACGGTCTGGCTCACGTTGGGCAGGGTGTACTCGGCACAGAGCGCCGCCGCCGCGCCGCAGAAGCTGGACACGCCCGGGGTGTCGTCATAAGGGATGCCGTCAGCATCCAGCGCGTCCATCTGCTCCCGGATGGCCCCGTAGAGGCAGGGGTCGCCGGTGTGAAGGCGGACCGTAGTGCCTCCGGCCTTTTCGGTGGCGCGGATGGTGTCCAGCACCTGTTCCAGCGTCATTTCCGCGCTGTTATAGATGGTACAGCCGGGCTTCGCCAGCCCCAGCAGGGCCGGGTTGACGAGACTGCCCGCGTAGATGATGCAGTCGGCATCGGCCAGCAGGGCCGCGCCCCGCCGGGTGATGAGGTCGGGCGCACCCGGCCCGGCTCCTACAAAATGGACCATATCTTACCCCTCCTTCACCAAAATCGTTGCGAAATAGCCCGCCGACCGGGCCGGGTCGTAATCGGTCAGGTCGGGCCAGACCTCCTCGTTCGGCAGGCCGCAGTTACAGACCATCGCGCTCCGGCTCAGAAGCCCGGCGTCGGCCAGCGCGGCCAGCGTCTCGGGCAGCTGACGGCCCGATTTCATCAGCACTTTCGCGCCCGGTGCGGCCAGCACCTCAGCGGCGCAGCGTCCCGGGGCGATGGTCAGCGGCTGCTCCATGCCGCCCGTCAGGGACTGGCCCAGCCGGGCCGCAGCGGCGCAGAAGCTCGTCACGCCGGGGAGCATCACGGTCTTGCAGCCCTCGGCCTCCAGGATCTCCTGTAAATAACCGAACGTGGCGTAGACGGACACGTCGCCGAGGTTGAGCATGGCGACATCCTGCCCGGCATCGAGATATTCTTTCACGGCCCGGGCCGCCTCGATGTGGGCGGCTTTCTGCACCGCCGGGTCAAGGCTCATGGCGAAGCGCAGCGGCAGGATGGTCTTGCCGCTCAGCTCCACCGCACCTTTTGCGATGTCCAGCGCCAGCATCCCGCCCTTCGGGGTCTGGGGCGCGGCGATGACCGGGCAGTTTTCGAGGCGGCGGACAGCCTGCAGGGTCATGAGCTCCGGGTCGCCCGGGCCGACGCTGACGCCGTAAAAAGTGCCTATCCGTTTTTCCATTCGTCCAGCAGCTCCTTTGCAGTCCTGGTCTGGCCCAACGGGCCGTATTGGTTCGAGAAGAGCACCGCGCCCACCCGGAACGCCCCGGCGGCGCGGCGGTCGAGGTGGAGCTGGATGGCGTCCAGCAGACTGGACAGCACCGGTTCTCTCAGCTCTGCTCCGTCTAAGATCTCCATGCAGGCGTCGGTGGTGGCCGCGTTCATCAGGGCCGCGCAGACGTCCCGGGACGCGCCGCAGAGGGCGGCGTGGGCGCAGAGCAGCTCGGTGCGGCAGTCGGCTGTGCGGGAGTGGGTGTTCATGACGCCGCCCGCCAGTTTGACCAGCTTGCCGATGTGGCCCACCAGCACCACCTGCTCGAATTTTGACGCCGCCGCCATATCCATCGTATCCCCGATGAAGTTCGAGGTCTTGACCACCGGGATATTCTTTAGGGCGGGCATCTTCTCGTGGAGATAGTCGAGGCCGTAGTTTCCCGGGGCGAGGATGAGCCGCCGGGGGCTTCCGGCCCGGAGCGCAGCCTGCCCCATTTCCAGCTGGATGGTGTCGAGGATGGCCTGCTGGCTCATGGGCTCGACGATGCCGCTGGTGCCGAGGACACTGAGGCCCCCTTCCACGCCCATGTGGGGGTTGAAAGTGCGCTTCGCCGTTTCGGCCCCTCCCTCGATGGAGATGGTGACGTCAAAGCCGCCCGCGTACCCGGCAGATTCGGCCTCTTTTTCCAGTGCTTCCTTTATCATGGCCCGGGGGACGTGGTTGATGGCAGCTTCGCCCACGGGCTGGTCGAGACCGGGCTTTGTCACCCGGCCCACGCCCTCACCGCCGTGGATGCGCACCTCGCCGGACAGCTCGGGCCGGAGGGCGACACCGGCGATGACCGGCAGACCGGTGGTCACGTCCACATCGTCGCCGCCGTCCTTCCGGATGGCGCACTCGGCCCCCTCGCCGGACAGGCGGCAGAAGATGGGCTCTACCTCCACCACGATGCCCTTCGGGGTACGGAGGGCCACTGTCTCGGGGGTGCGGCCGGTGAGCAGCAACCGTGCCGCGCCCGCCGCGCCCAGCGCCGCGCAGGTGCCGGTGGTGTAGCCGCAGCGCAGGAGCTTCTGGCCGCTGCGGACGTAGTGCTCAAAGAGCGGGCGCTTTTCCTCCGGCGCTTTTGCCTCACCGTAGAGGAATGCGTACTGCTCATCGGTCAGAGCATAAATTTTGCAGATGTTTTCCCGGGCAAAGGCCTTTTCCGGCGTCATGACGTCCGAGACGCCCGCCGCCGAGACGCAGACGACCTTGTCGGAAACTTTCTGCGCCAGCTCCAGCTCGTGGAGGCTCAGGATGACGGCCATCTTCTTGTCGCGGGCGAGGCTTTTCAGGATGGCCAGCAATTCGGCCTTGCCCTTGATATCGAGGAAGGACGTAGGCTCGTCCAATAATATCAGCTCCGGCTGCTGGCAGATGGCCCGGGCCAGCAGGACGCGCTGGCGCTGGCCGTCGCTGATGCGGTTGAAGTCCCGGCCCGCCAGCGCCTCGGCCCCCACGAGAGCCAGCGCGGCATGGACCTGGCGCTTATCTTCTGCCGAGAGGACGCCCAGCCGCCCCGTGTAGGGGTAGCGCCCGGCGGACGCCATCTCGAAGCAGGTGGTCAGCTCGGTGCGGCGGGTGTGAGGCACCATCAAGGCCATTTTGCGGGCGCGCTCCGTGCCGGAGCAGTCCGCGAGATTTTTGCCGTCCAGCAGCACAGCGCCCCCCTGGGGGGCCAGCTGCGCTGCCAGCGTCTTGAGCAGGGTGGATTTTCCCGCGCCGTTGGGGCCGATGAGGGTGAGGATGCTCCCCTTCCCGACACCGAGGCCGATGTGCTCCATCAGGGGCGTTTTGCCGTAGCCGATGGCAAGGTCCTCGGCGCGACAGTAGAATTTCGGATCGCTCATTCCCGGCCCTCCTGTGTCTGGCGGCGCACCAGCAGCCAGATGACCACCGGCGCACCGAAAACCGCCGTCACCGAGCTGATGGACAGCTCAGTGGGCGCGAACAGGCTGCGGGCGATGAGGTCGCAGAGCAGGCAGAACGCTGCCCCGCCCAGACAGCAGCCCGGCAGGACATAAAGGGGCTTTGCGCTGCCCAGCAGGTTCTTGACCAGATGCGGCACCGCGATGCCCACAAAGGAGATGGGGCCTGCAAAGGCCGTCACGCAGGCGGAAAGCAGGCTGGACAGCAGCACGAGGGCCGTTGAGAAGGCCCGCACCGGCACGCCGACGCTCCTGGCGTAGCTCTCGCCCATCTGGTAGGCCGCCATGGGCTTCGAGAGCAGGAACGCCGCCGCCAGCGCGGGCAGCACCACACAGGCCGCTGCACCCACGTTGGCCCAGGTCATGCCGGAAAAGCTGCCCATCGACCAGTTGTGGAGATTGACGATGTTGGAGTCCTGCGCGAAAGTCACCACGATGTCGGTGACAGCCGAGCAGATATAACCGATCATGATGCCGCAGATGACGAGGATGCTCATCCGCGGCACCCGCCGGGCCACCACCAGCACAAAAGCCATCGCCGCCATCGAGCCTGCAAAGGCGGCGATGATGAGGGTGGCCGAGCCGGTGAGCAGCCCCTGCGGTAAAAACACCACCATCGTCAGGGCCACCGCCAGCTTTGCGCCGCTGGACACGCCCATGACGAAGGGGCCGGCGATGGGGTTGGCGAAGAAGGTCTGCAGGAGGTAGCCCGCCGCCGAGAGGGCCGCGCCCAGCAGCACGACCATGACCGCCCGGGGCAGACGGAGCTGGAGCACGATGCCCACGGCCAGCGCATCTTCGCCCCGGCCCAGCAGAGCCGCCGCCACCGCGCCGGGCGTCAGGGACACACTGCCCCAGAACAGATTGAGTGCAAACAGCACCGCGACCCCCGCCGTGAGGGCGAGGTACGCGAGGCTGAGGCGGCGGGTGGTGGTCATGACAAAGCTCCTTTTATACGATGCGCTGTAAGAAACGGAGGGACGCCGGGTCGGGCGAGCCCTCGGTGAAGACGAGGTTCATATCCGAGATGAGGTCGGCCAGCTCCATGCTCTGCTGGAAGAGGCTCTGGGCCGTACACCAGCAGTCGCCGGACTGGACGGCCTTGAAATCTGCCAGCATCGGGCATTTTTCGATGAGCTGGTCACGGGTCTCCATCACGCCCTCGATGGTACTGTTGTAGATGAGGACGTCGGCGTCCCTGGCCCGGGCGTAGAACGTCTCCAGCGGCAGTTTGATGGTGGACTGGGCCGACGTCTCCCCCTCGAGGTCGTCGAAGATGTAGACGCCGCCGGCCATCTCCACCATCTGAGCCACATAGTCGCTGGTGCGGCGGACGGTGATGAGGTTATTCGTGGTGATGGAGAAGAATGCCACAGTCCTGCCCGTGTTCTCCTGCTCGAGGATGGGGGCCACCTGCTCCACCTTCTGGCGAAAGACCTCTTCCGCCATCTCAGTCTTATTCAGCAGGATGCCGTAGAGCTTGAGCCACTCCATTCGGGCCAGCGGGCCGCTCTCGTAGCTCGAGCGCTCCACGAGGACCGGCACGCCGAACTTTTCCAGCTGCTCCTTGACCTCGGGGTCGTGGAGGATCATGGTGTTCTCGATGGCGAGGGTGCAGCCGGCGGCAAGGATGCGCTCATAGTCCGGGGCGCTGTACTTGCCCGCGTAGGCGATGCGGCCCTCCTGCATGGCCTGTCTGGCCTCTTCCACATACCAGCCCTCGGCCTTCGTGCCGGAGAGGGCGATGCTGTCCAATGCGTCCAGATGGACAAAGAGGTCCATCACCGAGGTGGAGACGAGATAAATATGATCCAGCGGCCGGCGCAGCAGAACGACATCTTCGGGCAGGTCGTCCACCTCGGCGGCCCCCTCGGGGACGACGAGGAACCGCCCGGCGTCCGGGATGTCGATCATCACATAGCCGCCCTCATAGCAGTCGGCGGAAAACTGGGTGGCATAGTCCAGCGGATAGCTGTGGTCGAACACGAGGGATGCTGTATTGGCCGGGGCGGTCTTGTGCTGCCCGCAGCCCGCAAGGGTGAGGGCGGCGGCAGGCAGGGCTTTCAGGAAATTGCGGCGCTTCATCGTTACTTTGCCTCGATCAGGGATGCAGAGGCGAAGGTCAGCGTATACTCAATCTCATGCGGGGTGCTCATGGCGACGGTATCGCCCACCACATCCAGCGGGGTGTCGAGAGCAGTGACGGGGATCTCGAAGGTAGAGTTGCCCTCGGTGTTGGTGGGCAGATACTTTTCGCCGTCCACCAGCATATAGTCGTAGTTGGGGCTGGACCAGACGATGGTGGCGGTCATCCTGCCGTCGGCCACGGTCAGGGCCGCAGGGCTGTCCACGGTGGCGCGGCCGGAGCCGCCCTCGAGGGTCACGTCGCAGGTGTAGGTGCCGTCGGCAGGTGCTTCCGCTGCAGCAGGCTGGGCGTTGGCGACACGGACGGTATGGTCGTACCACTTGCCCTTGGAGCCGAGGATGGCCAGCTGGAAGTCCTCGTCCAGAGCCTTCACCGGGATGTCGAAGCCATACACCTCATCCGAGGTGCCGTCGGAGTAGGTGACGGTGTCGGTGGTGGGCTGGAGCCAGTCGCCCTCGTGGGCTTCGGCGTCAGCGGCCATGCCGACGTAGAGGTTGACGATCTTCTTGGAGACGAGGCTGACGTGGAAGGTCATCTGACCGTCCTTCACGGTCAGGGTCCCCTTGCCGTCGTTGGCCTCGTTGGCATGGAACATGGAGCTGTCGGTGTCAAAGTCGGCGGTATAGACGCCGTCGGGCAGAGCGGCCTCTGCTGCCGGTTCGGAAGCTGCCTCGCTCACGGCGGAGGAAGCCGCAGCCTCGGAGGAAGCGGCAGAGCTGGCCGGGGCACCGGATGCGCCGCAGCCGGTGAGAGAACCAGCCAGCACAGCGCCGGCCAGCAGAAGAGCAAATTTATGGTTCAGTTTCATGATGATATACCTCGAAGTATCTATTTTACAGAAAAGATTATAACACGCAATGGCCCGAATTCAAAGCAGACGGAAAAGAAATTGCCCGAAAAGGCACTCCTTTCCGGGCAATGATAGAATCAGGATCAGCCGTTCAGGGAATCGACAGCGGCCTTGGTGTGTGCGACGTAGAGCTGCTGGATGTCAGCGACCTCGCCCAGACCGGCGATCTGGCACTCGACAGAGTCGAATTCGCCGGAGGCCTCGAACTGGCTCTTCCAGGAATCCTCGTCGTCGCCAGCCATATCGTTGTTGGCATGGTCGCCTGCAACGACCATCAGGGGACGCAGGACGACCTTGGTGTAACCGGCGGCCTTGACAGCCTCGATGACGTTCTCGCAGGCAGTCTCCTCAGGCTCGCCCTCGACGGTGCCGATGAAGACATTCTTGTAGCCCAGAGCGTTCATCTGAGACTGCATCTGGCTGTAGCTCACCTTTGCGGTGTGAGAGGTGCCGTGGCCCATGAAGACGAAAGCGGTGCCGTCCTTAGCAGCGGCGTCCAGACTGTCGAAACCGGCGGTCTTGACGGCCTCGGCGGTGATGGCCTTGGCGACAGCTTCCTTGTCGGCGTTGATGACGGTGGCATCGCTGCCCACCTCGCCCAGCAGAGGCTCGGCGATGGCGACGGACTCGAACTGATCGCGGTAGCTGTCCACCATCTCCATCATCTCGTCGTACTCCGCGCCGTGCATCAGATGGGTGGGCTGGACGACCAGATTCTTCACGCCGTTGGCAACAGCGCGCTCCAGAGCCTGCTCCATGTTGTCGATCTTCTCGCCGTCACGGGCCTGAACATGGTTGATGATGATCTGTGCGGTGAAGGCACGGCGGACAGACCAGTCGGGATATGCGGCCTGGATGGCGTCCTCGATGCCCTTGATGTCCGCTGCGCGGCTGTCGTTGAAGGAGGTGCCGAAGCTGACGACCAGGATCTCCTTGTCGCCGATGTTGTCCTGGTTGCGGGCGTCGTCCTTGGAGGCGTCGCCGGTGTCGCGGCCAAAGTAATCGGGGTCAGCCTCTTCACCCTCGACCAGCTCCTTCTGAGCGTCGGTCAGAGCATCCCATGCTGCCTTTGCAGCCTCACACTGAGCGTCGGTGTTCTCGTTGCGCTCCTGCACATAGATGGCGTCGATGAGGTCTGCCACATTCTTTGCTGCCATTTCATCTGCCTCCTCGCTGCTCACTTCGCTGGCGGCAGCAGAGCTTGCGGCGGTGCTGCTGGCGGCAGTGGAAGAAGATGCACCGCAGCCGGTGAGGACACCGGCACACAGGGCCAGTGCGGCGGCAGCGGCGGTGACGCGCTGCCAGTTCTTGTTGGTTGCCTTACGCATTGTTTGAGTCCTTTCTGTTGTGTGGAATGTACGTTTCCGATAGAAAGGGTACGAAACGGGGGCCAGCTCAAACGAAAAAAGAGCCTTTTCACCGCGCGGAAGGCACAGCAAAAAGACCCTTTGAATGTTCGGGCTTTTTGGTACGACCAATTCCTCGTGATCCGGAGCCGGACGCTCCTGTACCAACAGCGGGCAGGTTTCCTGACTGAAAGCTCACCGTCCGCTGCCGCCTTCCCAGAGGCAAAGCCTCCAGTGACCGGCGCTGAGCGCCAAGGCAGCGGACTCCCTTATCACAGTGACGAGATCGCGCGGGACTCGCACCCGCTTCCCTTTTACCCTCCCGGCCGGGGACGAAGCCCCGGCGGCAGGCACCTGCTGTTTTCTATTCAGACGAGGTGAAGTATATCACACTCCGCCCTAAAATGCAATATCTCAGCCCTCCTGCGGCACGGTCCAGACCATGCCCAGCGCTTCGAGCTTTGCGATGCGCTCTGCCGTCAGCTTTTTCTCGGCACAGGCGTAGTTTTCGCGCATCCGGCGGACCCAGTCGCCGAGGCAGAAGCCGTCTTCGGTCTTATAGTTCACCGGCACCAGCAGATCGCCGTGGGCGGCGCAGTACTCTTCGGCACGGCGGAACGCCCCGGCCCACTTGGCCTCCCGGGCGTCCCACTGCATCCCGATGGCATCCAGCAGAGCGATATGCTCCGGCGTCACCTGGAACGAGCCGGGCCGGGCCTTGCGGGCAGCCCGGAGGTTCGAGATCCAGACGCCCAGACGGAAGCCGTTCTCGTCCACGTATCCGGCAGGCACGAGGAGACTGCCCTTCTTCTCGGCGTAGAGCCTGGCGCTCTGGTAGTTGTCCAGCCAGTTCTGCTCCCGCACGCTGCACGCGGGCGGCACCGGAGCGCTGAGGCGTCGGCCTTTTTCGCCCTTGAACAGCTCTTTCAGGGCCGCGCGGCGCTCGGCGGAGAGCTTTTTGCCCTCCCGCAGCATCTGCTTCTGACGGGACAGCCAGCTGCCCAGCCAGATGCCGTCCTCCGTCCGGTACTGGGCCGGAACGGCCAGACTGCCGTGCTCCTTTTTGTATTCCACGGCCAGCTCGTAGCGGTGCTGCCACGAGTCGGTCTTTTCCCAGTTCATGCCCAGCTCGTCCAGCAGGGCTTTCCGCTCCGGCGTCACCCGGGCGCTGCTGCGCTCGGGGTTCTGCCATGCGTACCGCTGGCGGGACACCCACTTGCCCAGCAGGATGCCGTCTTCGTCGGTGTACTCGGTGGGGACGTCGAGGTTCCCGTGGGCGGCGTGGTACTTCACGGCGGCCTCGTAGGCGGTCTGCCACTTGCGGTCGTTCCGGTTCGTCCAGTCCACTTCCAGCGCTTCCAGCTTTTCGATCTGGGCGTCGGTCAGCACACCTTCTTTATAAGCGGCACGCTGACTGCCCAGCCAGACGCCCAGCGCCATGCCGTCCGGCGTGACATACTTGACGGGAATTTCCAGCGTGTGATTTTCCAGATAATACTGGACAGCGGCGGCATAGCTCTTCTCCCAGAGGATGCTGCCGGTGTCCCACACCATGCCCAGTGCCTCGAGGCGTTCGACGCGGTCCGGCGGCAGGTTCCCGCTCAGATAGCGCTGGCGGTTGTAGACGATCCACTCGCCCAGTGCAAAGCCGTCCTTATCCTTATAATGGACCGGCACCAGCAGGTCGCTGTGGCTGCCGCGGTACCGCCGGGCCGAAGCACAGCCGTTCTCCCATGCCAGCTCGAGCCGCTTTTTCCAGTTCATGCCGATCTTGTCCAGCCGGGCGGCCTGCTCGGCGGTGAGGCGTCCCTTTTTCTTTCCGGCCCGGACAAGGCGCTGGTTTTCCAGCCAGCGGCCCACGGCCACGCCCCCAAAGCGGTAGGAGCGAGGCACGTCCAGCGTCTTTCCCTCTGCCGTCATCTGCTTTGCGGCGGCATAATAGCGCTCCCAGTCGGAGTCCAGCGCGCGGCGGAGCTGCCGGTAAGCCCGGCGGCAGGCAGAGAGAGGCTCTTCCAGCGGGAAGGCTTCTGCCCCCGCCGCGCTGCACTCCTTCCGCAGCTGCTGCACACAGGTCAGCGCCTCAAAGGCCGCGCTCAGCTCTGCCACCGGCACACTGCCGCAGGCCGCAAGGGCGCGGGCCAGCATCTGCCGGTATGCGGCCGGTCCAGCGCTGCGGCGCACCAGCACCACGCCCGAGATCCCGGCCAGCGGAGCCTGCACCGCCGGGCCGTTGGCACAGACCAGCAGCCGGAGGGTGGCCGCTTCATCGGCCGCAAAGCCTTCTGCATCCTTATAAATATGCGTTCCTGCACCAAACAGCTTCTCGGCCTGCTCTGCGGTCTGCGCCGCCGCTGCATCATCCTCGCAGAGGACAAGATACCGTCCGGCAGCATCCGGGAGCCACTGCGCCAGCAGCTGTTCCACCGGCGGAAGCTTCTCTACGGCGAGGCTCAGAGCCTGATATTTCTCGGCGTTGGGGTCAGGGCAGCCCGGCAGATGGAGGTTTTTCACCTCGGCACGGAGGCGGGCCATCGCATCTTCCAGCGGCCAGAGCAGGGCCGTATAGGAGGCCGGCATGGGCAGCAGGCCATTGGCCATCGCCCCGCCCAGCGCCAGCGGCTCCACGATGGCGTCGGCC
>UMFA01034372.1_pt1 | contig 11998 bp, 7 predicted proteins | sample 1964891 | NCBI WGS metagenome assembly UMFA01 (sample SAMEA4836034, study PRJEB28245) | human gut metagenome | biome: gut microbiome; material: fecal sample | place: Denmark | collected 2008
TGGGCAGGAAGATGAGGGCCAGCAGCTGGAACAGCAGGGTGCGCAGGAAGGAGATGAGCGCACTGGTCACGCCGTCGCCCAGAGCAGTGAAGAAGGAGGAGCCGTAGACGTTGAAGCCCATGAGGAAGAAGTTCAGGGCGTAGACGCGGAAGGCGTGGCTGGTCAGTGCCAGCAGCTCGGCGTCGTAGCCCACGAAGATGCGGGCCACATAGGGGATGACCAGCATGGAGAGGGCCGTCATAACGACGGCGATGACGCCGATGAGGCGAAGGCTCTTGGAGTAGAGGTTGTTCAGCTCGGCGTGGTTGCGTGCGCCGTAGTGGTAGCTGACGATGGGGGCGCTGCCGACGGCATAGCCCACGAAGACGGCCACAAACAGGAACGCCGCATACATGATGACGCCATAAGCCGCGACACCGTTTTCACCGGCAAAGCGGAGGAGCTGGTAATTGTAAAGAATATTGACCAGCGACATGGAAAGATTGGTCATCAGCTCCGAGGAGCCGTTGATGCAGGCGCTGCGGATGACGCCGCCGTTCCACTGGGCGCGGCCCAGATGGATAGAGCTGGTGGAGCGCTTATTGAGGAAGTAGAACACCGGCAGCACGCCGCCCACAGCCTGACTGATGAAGGTGGCGATGGCTGCGCCCTCCACGCCGCCGTGGAGCATACCCACAAGAACAACGTCCAATACCATGTTGGTAAGGCCCGCCGCTACCGTGAAGGCGAAGCCCAGATGGGGCTTTTCGGCGGTGACGAAGAGGCTCTGGAACATATTCTGCAAAATAAAGGTGGGCAGGGACAGCATCAGGATGCGGCCATAACGGACGGCATAGTCCAGCATCTCGCCCTCTGCGCCCAGCAGCGCCGCCGCCGGGCGGACGATGAGAACGCCGACAGCGGAGAGGACGATGCCCAAAATCAGGCCCGTCCAGACAAAGAGACTGAAATAGCGGTCGGCCTTTTCCCGGTCGCCCTCGCCCAGCGTGATGCCCACGATGGCGCTGCCGCCGGTGCCAAGCATGAAGCCCACCGAGCCCACCAGCATCGGCACGGGCATGATAAGGTTGACGGCGGCAAAAGCCGTCTTGCCCACAAAGTTCGAGACGCACAGGCCATCCACGATGCCGTAGATGGAGGTGAACAGCATGGTGCCGATGCAGGGCAGCACGAACCGCAAAAGGCGGCTGTAATCAAAGTGGTCGGATAACTGTATTTTCTGCTTTGACATGGGTACTCCTTTGACTCAAGATGCAAAAAAGGCCGGATAAGAGACACACAGCACGATGCAGGCCCTTTTCTGCTGTGCGGCTACGGCTGCACAGCCTCCGGGCGAACACTCGCTGCGGCATCTTATCCGGCCTTTCAATTACGTTGAAATAGCCCTCCGATGAGCGAAAAACAGTATAACAGAGTTTATTTTTATTGTCAAGACTTACATCCCGGGCCGCCAGCCGGTGCAGTAGCGGGCATAATCCCGGTCTGCCTGCTTGACGTAGAGCACCAGCTCCTCGCCGCCGTCCTTTTTGGTGCGCTGACGCACCTTTGTGGGCAGGTTCTGGCGGTGGAGCAGCTCCATCTCGTCCCGCAGCTCTTCTTCGTTGTCAAAGGTGTCCAGCTCGGTCCAGTGGGTGGCAAAGAGCCAGAATTTTACAAGATGTTCGTTCAAGATCCAATTTCCTCCGATGCATTCAGACGGTAAAAGGGCGCGATGGCGTTCACGTCGCCGTGGCGCACGATGGAATAGGTGATGTCACAGTAGGGCTGGATGGCGGTGCTCTTCTCGACGGTGGAGATGAGCAGGACCTGCAGCTGCATCCGGCGGAACAGCTCCATCATGGGGCGGATGCGGTCGCTGGTCATCTTGCTGAAGGCCTCGTCCAGCAGCACCAGACGGATGCTGTTCTCGCTCTTCTGGTAGATCTGGAGCAGCGACGCGCAGATGGCTACATAGAAGGGGGCCTGATTCTCGCCGCCGGAGGAATCGCGGCTGACGCGGGAAAGGGAAGCCTGCTGGCCGGAGACGGTGTTGGTCACTTTGATGTCGTAGTCGAGGTAGGTGCGGTAGTCTACATAATCCGAAAGGGTGACATTCTCGGGGCGGCGGCCCTCCTGCCGGGCGCGGGTGTTCTCGTCCACATCGGCCATGATCTTTTCCATCAGTTCGTCCACCTGACGCTCATAGACGGGGTCGGCGGTGGCGGCGAGGTTGTCCAGCGAGTCGCCGTCGGTCATCTGCTGGTTTCCCTTGTCCACGATGACCTGATAGAATGCGGCCAGCTGGGGGTCGCGGCTGGGGCCAAGCTCAAAGCGGTAGACCTCTTCGCCGTAGGTCAGCTGTTCCATTACCTTGTTCAGCTCCCGGAACTGCCGCCGTGCGTTGAAGATGTCATCCTTCATCCGGAAGAGGATGTCCTTGCGGAAGCGGTCCTTGCAGTCGCGCTGTGCCTGCTCGAGGCGGGCGGCGTACCGCTCCAGATCAATGCGCACGAGGCTCTCGTGCTGGGCGCGGTACTGCTCGATGCCCGTAAGGCCCAGCGGATGATCGCAGACGTAGCGGGTGTTGTACTCTTTCTGGGCAGGCTCGAGGGTGCCGGTGAGGTAGACGGCCAGTGCGTCGTCCAGCCGGGCCTGTGCCTTTTCGGCGGACTGGGCGGCATAGCGCGGGCCTTTGTCCTTGCTCAGGGCCGCGAAGCGCTCCCGTGCCAGCGGCTCCAAAAGCGGGTACTGCCCGAAGAACCGGTCAGCGGCGTCCTTTGCCTGCCTGGCGGTCTCTTCTGCCCTGGCCTGCTCAGCCTCGCAGGAGGCCAGCTGCTTTTCGCAGACACGGATGTCGCCGCCGGCTGTCTCCACAGCGGCGCGGGCGGCGTCCCATGCGGCCTCGCGGGCCTCGTCCTCTTTGTAAAGCTGCTGCAGCATCGGGTTCTCGCGGCACTCGGCCAGCTTCTGCTCCTGTGCGGTGCAGTCGGCGCGGGCCGCTTCCAGCGCGGCGCGGGCGTCCCACAGCGCGGCCAGCTCATCCATGACGCTGCTGTGCAGCACATCCTGATAGCTGTCCCGTGCGGCTTTGAGGGCGGCGGCAGACTGCGCCGCTTCCTTGCTGCGGGCGGTCAGCTCGTCCAGAGCTTTCGTCAGCGCTTCGGCCCGGGCGCGGCGGGCGTCAAGGCCGATATACCGCTGGGGTGTGCGGAGACGCTCGAGGCGGAAGGGGTGGTGGCGCAGCAGGTCGCGGGTAGCGCTGTCGGGATAGTTTTCCAGGGTGTCGGGGGTGTCACAGCAGACGATGCGCCGCAGGATGGTGTCGGCATACTGTGCGGCCAGCGGGTTCTCGCTTCGGACCTGCGCGGCGAGGCTGTCGGCAGGGGCGGCGTCGGCCTTGCGGTTGGCCGTGCGGATGCTGGGGGTGTCCAGCAGGCTGATGGGGCCGACCTTGTCCCGCAGGGCCACAAAGGCGCTCTTGGCGGCGGCGTAGTGGGCAGGCGGCACGAGGATGTCGAACCGGCGGTCGCCGAGGCAGGCTTCCACGCAGTCCTGCCAGCTCTCGTCCTCGACGCTCAGCAGTTCGCAGAAGATCTTGGCGTCCGGCGTCATGCCGCGGCTCTTGAGCTCAGCGTTCACGGCGTCCCGCACTCTGGTGGCGGCGTCGCCGTGGGGGTAGACCCACCGGCCTCCCGAGACGGAGGCCAGCTCCGCCTGCTTTTCCTGTACTTCGGCGGTGAGGGCGTCGGCGCTCTGCCGTGCGGCGAAATACTGCTCTTCCAGCGGCTTTTCCAGCCCGGCGAGGGCGCTTTGGAGCTGGGGCAGGGTCTCCGCCGTCAGCGAGGCGGGCCAGAGCGATTTTTCGACGGCAAAGCCGCTGCGCTGCAAGCTTTGCAAGAGGCTCTGTACGTTGCCTGCGGCGGCTTCGCTTCTGGAAGCGTCCCGGCCGGCCTTGTCCAGTGCGGTCTTTTTGCGGGCCAGCTCTTCACTCAGGGCGTCCAGCGCCCGGCCCTCGCCGCTGGCGGCGGCACTGTGGGCCGAGAGGTAGGCCCGGCGGGCCTCGGCCTCGGCGTCTTTTGCGGCGGCGTAGCGGGCTGTCAGCTCTTCGTGCTGGCGTTTTCCGGCGGCAAGATGCTCCTGCCAGGTGTTCGTCCCGGCGGCGGCTTCCTCAGCACGGGCCAGCAGGGCAGTGCCTCGGTTGACGAGGGCTTCCGTTTCCTTCTGGGCAGCTTCGCGGCCGTAGTCCACGATCTGTTCCAGCGCGGCGGCGCGGGTCTGGGCCTCGGCCAGCACGGCGTGGAGGTTTTCCAGCTCCACCCGGTCGCCCTGCAAAGCTTCCAGATCAAGCTCGGGTTGAGGCAGGATGTACTGATATAAAAACTCCCGGAAGTTGGGGATCTCGTCCATGCTGGTACCCATCTGGAAGACTTCGTTGAACTTCTTGCCCAGCGGGCTTGCGGCGCGGCCGATGCCCAGCGCCCGGCAGATGCGGTCGCGGGCTTCGCCGGGGCTGCGGGTGTAGGAGAGACGGCCCACAGCGGGCTTGAAGTTCTCTTTCGAGCTGGGCGCGCCGGTGCGGGGGTCGATGAAGGGCAGCTGCTCGAGGGTGCAGCCGTCCTCGGAGATATACCAGGTCTGGTCGCCGGGATGGAGCTCCTGCATGGGGCCTTCCGACTCGACCCGGACGGCGATGACGAAGTGGGTGCGCTTGACGCTGTCCCAGAACTCCGCGCCGATGTAGGCCACGGTGCGGCCCGGGCGGCGGTAGGCGTTCTCGCCGCGCTGCTTGGCGTGGACAGAGCCTTGCAGGGTGCGGCCGCTCTTTTTGTTGCCGAGAGCGTTGAAGTTGCGGTTGGTGGTCAGGCAGTAGCGGATGGCGTCGAGGATGGTGGTCTTGCCCACGGCGTTGACGCCGATCATGTAGGTCAGCCGGGCGCAGTCGAAGGTGACGTTCTCAAAGTTGTGCCAGTTGATGAGCTTCAGGCGTTTCAGTTCTATCATTCTTCCACCTCCACGGCAGCGGTGCCGTCCTCCGGCCGCTCATAAAGTGAAAGCTCGCTGCGGGTGCGGGTCACCTCGGCGGCAGCGTCCGCAAGGTCGGGATCCGGCAGAGCAAGCAATACAGTGGGGAATACTTCGATGCGGCTGTCCAGCCCGGAAAGCCGTCCCACCGGCCGGGCCAGATTGTACCGGCGCAGGGTGCGCAGCAGCTTTTCCAGCGTGGGCTGGTCGAGGCGGCGGGGCAGATTCATCTTTTGGAGTTCGGCCTGTACCTCTTCCACCGTCACCAGAACCTGGTCGGCGCTGGCCGAGAGGCTCTCCCGCTTTTGGAGGTAGAGCAGGCGCAGGACTAAGAGCAGGATGCTCTCGTACTTCAGAAGCCGGGCCTGACTGCCCTCATGCTCGTTGACGAGGGCCGCCGCCTGCAGCGGGGCGGGGTAGAGCACCACCGAGTAGCCCAGCGGCGCAAACACGGCCCGCACTTCGTTGAGGTGGTCCTGAACATAGAGATATTTGGCGCGCTGGTCCTCCACGCCGCCCAGCACAAAGCAGTGGTTGAGCAGATAATTTGCGCACTCTTCCAGCATTTTATTCGTTTCGGTCATCTTCGGCGTCCTCCTTGCGGGGTGTCAGAGTAAATTCTTCAAACCGGAAGCCGCCCCGCGTGGCCCACTCGCCGGTGAGCTGGATGTCATAACAGCGGCGCGGCGACTGGGAGTAGGTGTGCAGTCCGATGATGCGTGCGAAGTCGTTCGGGTATTCGTCGGCGAGGGTGGACGCCGAGACAGAAGGCCGTGCGGCCAGCGCCTGCCGGGCGAGGATGTCCACGTTCTCCTCGGTGACGGCCATCCGGGCGTAGTCCAGCAGGAGCTTCTGCTCCCGGCGAAGCTGCTCCTCGTCCAGCTGTCCGGCCTGCACCGGGGCCAGCGGCGCGTCGGTGCGGGGTGCGGCCGGAGGATAGAGCGGCTTTTCGCCGAAGACCTGCACCGGCCAGAGCTTGAGCCGCGCGGCCAGTGGGCCGTCGTCCGGCTCAAAGAGCTGGTCGGGCGTTTTGATGTCCTCGGCATACCGCCGCAGCAGGGCGGTGACGCTGCCCTGGGCCGAGCGGTCGCTCAGCAGCAGGAACTGCGCCCGCTGAACGGCCCGCTTGCGGTAGCGGACGTGGCTGGCGTCGATCTCCCGGATGAGGGTGCTCATCTCTTCGAGGGCGTCCCGCTGTTTCTGGATGAGGGCGCGGACGGCGGGAGCGGCCTCGCTCGGGGCGCAGCGCTCCACCCGGGCGTAATCCAGCGCCAGCTGGGGCAGGTAGTTCGTCTCGCAGTCGTCCAGTCCCTCTTCGAGGAAGGCGCGGTAGTTGAACAGGTTGTCGCTGGTCTTGAAGCGATGGTAGGCGGCCGCCACCACCTTTTCTTCGTACTGGTCGAAAAGCTCCAGCACCTCCTGCGGGGTGCGGTTGCGGGTGAGGCGGTCGATGTAGTGGCCGATGGAGGCATTGAGGGCGCGGAGGGACTTGTTCAGCGCCTCAAGGTCGCCGGCTACCTCCCGCAGGACGTTCTCGTAGGGGCTCTTCTCTTGGCCCACGTTCTGCAAAAGCTGCCACGCCTTGTAGAGCTTGCCAGTGTAGGTGACGACCCGGGGGTTCAGGATCTCTTCCAGCGCTTCGAGAAGCGGCGTCACCTCCGGCACAAAGGCCAGCGCAGGCTCTTCTTCGTAGCTGCCGGGCTGTTCGGCCAGCCAGCCGGTGCGCCGCAGCCGCAGCAGAAAGCCCAGCGCCAGCGTGTGGGGGTCGCGGGTGGGCTGCTCGGCCTCATCGCCCGCGTCGTCAGCGTCCAGTGCCAGAGGCTTTGCCAGCGCGGCGAAGTAATCCTCGGCCCGGGATACGGCCTCGGCCCGCAGGATGCTGTAATCTGCCGTGTGGCGGCACTCCTCCCACAGCAAGAGCAGCAGCTCTGCATAAAATGCCCGGTTCGGCCCCGCCAGCGGCCGGAACAGCCGCGGGCTGACCAGTTCAAACAACTGCATCCGTATGCCCCTTTCGATCGGTAAAGTTCGACTTCTATTGTACCACAGTTGACAGGGATTTGCACCCCGCCGGGAAATAAAAACACGGGCCGGCAAAGCGGTATGAAACCCCTTTGCCGGCCCGTGCGGCGCTCCCTTATTCCCAGGCCCGGCGGCAATGCCGCACAAAAGCCTGACAATGATTGATTCGATGATAGCACGACTTTGGCATTCTGTCAACCAAATTGCTGAAAAAAGAAGAAAGTGTGAAAGGATTTCTCCAATCTTTTCCTGAAATTACACACATTTTCCACGAATTTGTGATAGCCTTAAATACAGAAGAACTCCCCGATAATGTACTCGTTCGAAATACAAGGCGGAACTACTCCTGATAGATACACAACAGCCCCCCGGAATGCAGGACTCCGGGGGGCTTCGTGTTTGTTACAGGCTGTTATCAGTAGCCGCGCACCCGGAAATCCCGTTCCCACGGGTCAGGGGCGAGGTCGCGCTGGCGGATGGAAGTAATCTGGATATAGTCGCTGCGCTGGATGAGGGCGAACAGCTTAAGGAAGAGGGTCGGGTCGCCCTGCACTTCCAGTGTGACCGAGCCGTCGTCTTCGTTTTCCACCCAGCCGGTCAGGCCGAGGCTCTGGGCGGCGTACCGTGCGCGGTAGCGGAAGCCCACGCCCTGCACCTGTCCCTCGATGGAGTAGCGCCGCCGGACTGTCCCCTGAGGCAGGGTGGGCGGCTGGCGGTCCTTTTCGTTCAGAAAGTCAAACATGGTAGCTTAAAGCTCCTGATAGGCGCTCATCAGGGCGGGGATGAACTGCTTTTTGCGGCTGACGACGCCGGGCAGCACCCAGCTGCCATCTTCCTCCGGCTCCTTCTCGAAGCCGCTGCGCAGCATCTCGTCGGCATGACGGCCGGTGCAGATGACGACGCTCTCTTCCTTCGGCACATCGGTCAGCAGCATATAGAGATCCTCCACGTTCTGCTTGCCGCAGGCTTCGGGCAGATAGGGGGCGAGCAGCTGCTGGGCCGCTTTCAGGTTCTTGCGGGTCATGTAGCTGCCCTGCGCCACGCCGAAGCGGACATCGCCGCACATGAACACCTTGAAATCCTGCAGGAAGACTTCCTCCGGGGTCTTTCCGTCCAGCTTCTCGCCGGCCTCGAACATCTCGGAGGCAAAGGCGTCGATCTCGACGCCCGCGATTTTGGCGAGGCGATGGGCGGTGGAGACATCGACGGGAGTGCAGGTGGGGCTGCGGAAGACCAGCGTATCCGAGAGGATGGCCGCCAGCAGCAGACCGGCGATCTGTGGCCGTATCTCGACGCCGTTCTCATCGTACATCTGGGTGATGATGGTGGCGGTGCAGCCTACGGGCTGGTTGCGGAAATAGACCGGGCCGCTGGTCTCGAGGCTGCCGATGCGGTGGTGGTCGATGATCTCCAGAATCTCAGCCTGGTCGAAGCCCTCCACGGCCTGGGTGGCCTCGTTGTGGTCCACCAGGATGATGCGGCGCTTGCGCAGGGCGATGATGTTGCGGCGGCTGACCATGCCGCAGTACTTGCCGTCCTCGTCGAGGATGGGAAAGTAGCGGTGGCGCACCTTGGCCATCACGCGGGTGACATCGGCCACCGGGGTGACGAGGGTGAATTTCATGATGTCGTCGCGGGTCATATAGTAGGAGATGGGGGCGCACTGGCTCATGAGCTTGCCGGCGGCGTAGGTGTCGCAGGGAGCGGTCATGATGGCAACGCCGGTCTCCTCGGCGATGCGCTGGATGGTGCGGCCCACCTTGGCGCCGTTGCAGATGATGAGGAGGGATGCTTCCTTCTCGATGGCGCACAGCTGGCTCTCATAGCGGTTGGTCAGGATGACGATGTCGCCCTTTTCGACGTTGTTTTCCAGCATCTCAGGGGTGGCAGTGCCGATCTTGATATGACCGGTGGTGCAGACGGCGTTCTCGTTGCCGACGACCATGGTGCCGCCGAGGGTCTCGAGGATATTCTTATAGGTGGTGCGGCTGGTGGCAAGCACACCGGTGTCGAACACGTCCATGTTGGCCGTGGCGATGTCCTTCACGGTGATGATGCCTTCCAGCTCGTTGTCGGCGCTCGTGATGGGCAGGGTGTCGATCTTCTGGTCGCGCATGATCTCCCATGCCTTGCGCAGACTGGTGGAGCCGGGGATGCCGGGCATCTCGCGGTAGTCCACATCACGGATCTTCGGGTTGACATCGGTACACATCCGGGGCGGCGCGACGCCGAACCGCTTGAGCACGAATTCCGTCTCCTGGTTCATCCGTCCGGCCCGGCGGGCCTCGCAGACGAGGGAGCTTGTCTTATTTTTCAGCTCTGCGTACGCAATGGCAGAGCAGATAGAGTCGGTGTCCGGATTGCGATGTCCGATGACCACGACTTTATGGGCTGTCTTTGGCATAGATTCCTTCCCCCTTATGGGTCTTGGGTTGTCCTTCTTATCATGATACCGGAGCGCCGTTTTGTCCGCGTCCCTGCACGGCGCGGAAAAGGGCAGCCCTCTGGCAGTTTTCATTGTAACACAAGATGGAATGGGGGTAAAGTGGAGCAGAGGGGCAGGAACCTTAAAATTTTGAGAGATTCTTGTATACATCTTCTTGCCTTTTGGGGAAAGACGCTGTATCATAGGGATAAGTCTGTATACTTTAAGAAAGCCCCTTCGGGGGCGGCGCGGAGGAGCGAATGACGAGCACAAAATTTGAAACGAAGCCTTTGTTTACCCGCCGGCAGCTGACGGCCCTGCTGCTGCCGCTCATTGCGGAGCAGGCCCTGAGCGTGACCATCGGCCTGGCCGATACCCTCATGGTGTCGTCGGTGGGCGAGGCGGCGGTGTCGGGCGTGAGCCTTGTGGACACCTTCAACACCCTGATGATACAGATCATGACGGCGCTGGCCACCGGCGGCGCGGGGGTCGCCAGCCAGTACATCGGCCATCGGGAGGAGAAGAGCGCCCGGGCTGCCGCCGCACAGATCATGTTCATCATGTCCAGCTTCAGCATTCTTGTGGCAGCGGTGGTCGTGGTGGGACGCCATGCCATCCTGCGGGGCATCTTCGGCTCCATCGACGCCGATGTGATGAAGTACGCCGAGACGTATTTCCTGCTGTCGGCCCTGAGCTACCCTTTCATCGGCCTGTATAACGCAGGCGCGGCCCTCTTCCGGGCGCAGGGCAACAGCAAGATCAGCATGATGTCCAGCCTTGTGATGAATGTCGTCAACATCGGCGGCAATGCCATCCTCATCTTTGGCTTCAAGATGGGCGTCATGGGTGCGGCGCTGGCCAGCCTCGTCTCCCGTGCGGTGGCCTGCTGTGCCGTCCTCTTCCTGCTCCAGAAGCCGGGTTGTATGCTCCGCGTCACCGGCCTGTCGGCCCTGAAGCCGGACGGAAAGCTCATCCGGCGCATCCTGCGGGTGGGCATCCCGGCGGGCATCGAGAACGGGATGTTCCAAATCGGCAAACTGTCGGTGGCCAGCCTCACCAGCACCCTCGGCACCGCCGCCATCGCGGCCAATGCCGTGGCCAACACCACCAGCACCTTCCTGAACATCCCGGCCAGCGCCGTCGGCATGGCGGTGCTCACGGTGGTGGGCCAGTGCCTCGGTGCAGGCGAGAAAGAGCAGGCGGTCTGGTATGCCCGCCGCCTGCTGCTGGTGGCCTACTGCGGTGCCTGGGTCATGAATCTGTCGGCCTTCTTCTTCGCCGACCGCTGGGCGCTGTCCTGGTTCAGCCTCTCGCCGGAGGCTTCGGCCATGGCGCTGGAAGTCATGATGTGGTTCAACATCGTCTCCCTCTTCTTCTGGCCCTCCAGCTTCACCCTGCCCAACATCCTCCGTTCCGCCGGCGACGCCAGCTTCACCATGACCGTCAGCATCGTGTCCATGTGGGTGTTCCGCGTGGGCTTCTGCTACCTGTGGGTCCTGAAGATGGGCGGCGGACTGCTCAGCATCTGGATGGGGATGTATCTCGACTGGGCGTTCCGCTCCATCTGCTTTATGGTGCGTTTTGTCCGGGGAAAATGGCTCGAGCAGAAGGTCATCTGAAACTGCCTCTTGCTTTTTTCGGCTCAGAGTGGCAGAATGAGGGAAAGAAATGGAAGAAGGGGATTCTCTATGCTGTTTCATCCTGCACAACTGGGCCTCGCCCATCTGGACAAAGCAACGCTGGAAGCCGATAAGAAAGCCTGCAAAAAGATCGGTCCCTGCGGCGTGGGCAAAAAGGCCCTCTACCTCAACAGCTTCTACATCGACCGCCGGTATTATCTGCCCTATGGCAGCATCAGCCGCGTGTTCAAGCGGGTGGCCATGAGTCAGGGAGGCTTCTCCGGTAAGGGGATGTTTGCCTCGATGGCTTACCTCGTGGTGGAGTACGACGGCGGCAAGCAGAAGCAGTGCAACTTCAAGGACGAGCGGGATGTGGATGCCCTGCTGGAAGTTCTGGCGAAAGAACAGCCCAACATCCCGCGTCTGAGCGCCGCAGGCGAGGCGGAAATTGCCCGCCAGAAAGCCGAGAAAGCCGCCCGGAGGCTGCCCCAGCTCTCGAAGGAGGCAGAGCAGAGCGTGGGCCAGCTCAAGCGCGCATCGGACTACCTCGCCAAGAAACCGGAGCTTGCCAAAGAGCTCAGCGCCGCCGAGCGCCGCAAGCGCGCCCAGCTGCAGAGCAAGCCGGTGTATAAATATGTGGCCCTCATCATCAGTCTGTTCGGCGTGGTGTCTGCGGCCTATGGCATCCAGAGCATCATCAACCACACCGGAAACTACGGCATCTACTTTGCGCTGTTCGGCTTTGCGGCCATCTTCCTCTTCTCCAGCTACAACATGATGCCTACGGCCCACAACAACCATAATGCCATCATGAAGCGTGCCGACAGGGCCGAAGCGGCCATGGCCGAGTACATCAAAGCCTATCCCGGCGGGAACTTCCCGGTGCCGGACATCTACGCTCACCCTGTGGTGCTCAAGCAGATGACCGACG
>UMFA01043087.1_pt1 | contig 11976 bp, 9 predicted proteins | sample 1964891 | NCBI WGS metagenome assembly UMFA01 (sample SAMEA4836034, study PRJEB28245) | human gut metagenome | biome: gut microbiome; material: fecal sample | place: Denmark | collected 2008
GCCGAGAGCGCCCGCACCGCCGACGGCATGGACGGCACGGTCTGCGGCTGCGCCTTCATCGCCATGCTGGGCCTCATGACGGCGATGACCCTCCTGGGCTGGTTCCCGCTGGGGGTCCTCCCGGCGGCGCTGGCCGGGGCATTGATGGCCTTTCTGCTCTGGAATTTCTACCCCGCAAAGCTCCGCCCCGGTGCGGTGGGGTGCCAGTTTTTAGCCGGTGCGCTGGGCTGTGTGCCGCTGAGCGTCGGCTGGCCCGGGCTGACGCTCCCGCTGGCCCTGCCCTACTGGCTGGAGGGCGGCATGGTGGCTCTGCAGATCATCGTCTGGAAAGCCTCCGGCGGGCGGCGGCAGCTGTTCGGCACCGCGCCGCTCCACCGCTGGCTGGAAAAGCGGGGCTTTGACCCGGTGAATATCTTTTATATTTTTGGAGTCCTGGCAATGCTGGGCCTTGCGCTGACCTTGCAGGCGGCGCGGGCCAGCTGAGCCAAGACCCGATAAGGAGGGAATGCGGATGGCGACCATCCGGAGAAAAAAGTCTGAGTCCTTTGCCATCTTGTCGAGCCCCGGCCCCTGGCCGCAGGTGCTCATCAACTGGCTGGCGACGCTGGCAGTCATCATCGTGTTCGGACTCATCATGCTGTTCAGTGCCAGCTACACCACGGGCTACCTGCGGATGGGCGACAGCTTCTACTACATCAAGTCGCAGATGCTCTGCCTGGGTCTGGGTCTCGCGGTCATGCTGCTCTTCTCCCGCATCGACCACCGCTTTCTGCGCAGGATGGTCTGGCCGGGCTATGTTGTCTGCATCGTGATGCTCATTGCGGTGCTGTTCAGTGCGCCCCTCAACGGCTGCCGCCGCTGGCTGCGCATCGGCTTTACCATTCAGGTATCGGAGATCGCAAAGTTCGAGATGATACTGCTCACGGCCCATCTGGCCGCGAAAGCGCCCCATCTGGAAAAGCTGGATCCCGCCTCCGGGCGGCGCGTCCCGGCAGGCCAGTGGCTCTATCAGCGTATCGTGCGGGAACTCATCGTCCCGCTGCTGCCCCTCATCCCGGTGGTTATCCTGCTCATGCTTGAGCCGCATATGTCCGGCATCGTCCTGACGACGGCCATCTGCGGCACCATCCTGCTGCTGGGCGGCAGCGGCGGCATCATCACCTGGGCGGGCGGCGCGTCCGCTGTGCTGCTGCTCCGCACCGTGCTGGAGCACATCGACTCCATCCCGTACTTACAGAGCCGTCTGGACGGCTGGACCCACGACCTGAGCAAGATGACCGACCAGACCCTGCAGAGCCTCTACGCCATCGGCTCAGGAGGAGTCACCGGCCTCGGCCTCGGCAACAGCATCGAAAAACAGCTCTGGCTCCCCGAGAGCACCAACGACTTCATCTTCAGCGTCGTGTGCGAGGAGCTGGGCTTCGTGGGTGCCGTCATCGTCATCCTGCTCTTCGTGCTCTTCCTCGTGCAGGGGCTGTGGCTGGCCTTCCGCGCCGAGAACCGCTACTGCACACTGGTGGGTATCGGCATCATGGCCCAAATTGCGTGGCAGGTGTTCTGCAACATCGCGGTCGTCACCAACACCCTGCCCAACACCGGCATCTCGCTGCCCTTCTTCTCCTCCGGCGGCACCAGCCTCATCCTGCTGCTGGCCGAGATGGGCGTGATGATAAACATCGGCCGGGGCGGCGAGCGCGCCCGCCTCGAGCGGGAGAATCTCCGCGCCCAGCGGGAACAGCGGGAAAAAGAAAAGTCCGACAACACCATCCGGCTCGACCCCAACATGGGATATTGAGCACATCCAGATAAGGAGGAAATCACCATGCGTGTACTGATCGCAGCCGGCGGCACTGCCGGACATATCAACCCGGCTCTGGCCATCGCGGGAGCCATCAAAAAGGCCGACCCGTCCGCCGAGATACACTTTGCAGGCCGGAAGGAGGGGATGGAATACCGCCTTGTGACCCAGGCGGGCTACCCCTTCCACCACATCGAGATCACCGGTTTCCAGCGCAGACTCTCCCTGAACAACATCAAGCGGAACATCATCACCCTCTGGAACCTGGCCCTCTCCGGCCCGAAAGCCCGGGCCATGATGAAGGAAGTGCAGCCCGACCTCGTCATCGGCTGCGGCGGCTACGTCTCCGGCCCGGTGGTGCGCTGCGCCGCCAAGAAGGGCATCAAGACCGCCATCCATGAGCAGAACGCTTTCCCCGGTGTGACCAACAAGCTGCTGGCCCCGGACGTGGACATCGTGTTCGCCGCCGTGCCTGCCGCTGTGGAAAAGCTGGGTGCGCCCGAAAAGACGCAGGTCGTGGGCAACCCGGTGCGGCCTGAAGTGTTCGAGAAGGCAGGGGAGCGGGACGCCATCCGCGCCCAGCTGGGTGCCGGTGACCGCACCGTCATCCTCTCCTTCGGCGGAAGCCTCGGCGCCCGCCGCGTCAATGAGGTGGTGGCCGACCTCTGCGCATGGGAGCAGAAAGAGCACAAGTCTGTGCTCCACATCCACGCCACCGGACAGTACGGCGTGGAGCTGTTTCAAAATCTCGAAAAGGAAAAAGGCTTTGCTCCCGGCGAGAGCCTCGTGGTGAAGGAATATATCAACAATATGCCCGAGCTGCTGGCCGCTGCCGACCTCGTCATCAGCCGTGCCGGTGCGCTGACGCTGGCCGAACTGGAAGCCGAGGGCCGCGCCGCCATCCTCATCCCCAGCCCCAATGTGGCGGAGAACCACCAGTATTACAACGCCATGGAGCTGCAGAAGGCCGGTGCCGCTGTGGTCATCGAGGAAAAGGATCTGACCGGCGAGAAGCTGGTCTCGACCGTCTCCGGCCTGCTGGCCGAGCCGGGTAAGCTGGCTGCCATGGGCAGGAACGCCCGCACCCTTTCGGTGGACGACAGCCTCGACCGCATCGCCGACGCCCTGATGAAACTGGTCAAGACGCCGTGATTGATTCGGCAGCACTCTTGTGATAAAATAATCAGACGGAAAGGAGGCGACGCCGCACCATGCAGCAGGATCGGAACAAGAGCCGACGCCCCAGCAGTTCGATCCAGCAGAACAGCGCCCGACGGCAGGGAAAGCCCCGCAAAGCCTACGACTGGACGCAGGACCGGCGTCCCTCGGATCAGGACCGCCGCCGGACGCAGGGCTATCAGGAGCAGACGCTGGACTTCTCGGGCGGCAATGTGACGTTCGAAAACCACAGCTCGGGATATGCGGACAACAGCATCCGGTTTCCCCAGCAGACGGCGCGACGGCCCAATAACCAGAACCAGAGCCGCCGTCAGGGCCAGCAGAGAAGCCAGCGGCCCCGTCAGAACACGACCGCCTACCCCACAAATGGGAGCCGCCCCCGCAATGGCCAGCGGCCCCAGAATGCCCAGAGCGCCCGGAGGCCCCAGAGCAGCGGGCGCTACCGCCCCACGGAGGCGAACCTCCGCAGCCCGGCCCGGCGGGAGAGCAGAAAAAAGCGCCGTCTGACCCGGGCCGCTGTCCGCCGCCGCAGGGCCATCCGCCGCCTGACGGCGCTGGCGCTGCTGCTCTGCGTCATCGGGGTGGGCGTCTACCTCACCGTGACCATGCTCTTCAAGATAAACACCTTAGAAGTGGCGGTCGATGGAGAGGTGGTGCAGGAGGTGGGCGGCTATTCCAGCGCTGAGATCCTGCAGGCGCTGGGCGTCCACGCGGAAGAGAACATCTTCAGCTTCGACCCCGCCGAAAAGGCCGCTGCGCTGGAAAAGCAGTTCCCGCTGCTGGAAAATATCCGGGTGGAGCGGGATTACCCTAACACCGTGGTGGTGCGGACCAACGCGGCCACTGCCGTCTACGCCATGCAGACGTCCAGCGGCTGGCTGAGCCTTTCTGCGGGGCTGAAGATACTGGATAAGGATTCGGCCCAGCCGGACCTTATCATCCTCTGCGGCGGCGAGCCGGTATCCACGACGCCGGGTACACAGCTGGAATTTGAGACAGGACCGTCCGGCCCGTCTTCGGGCAGCGCGGCGTCTGACAGCGCCGCATCCAGCGAGGCCGGACCGCCCACGGATAAGCGGCTCGAGTCCCTGAACACTCTGCTGACCGCACTGGACAGCAGTGAGCTGGGGGCGGATGTCACCCGCATCGAGTTCGAGGACCCGGAGCAGATGGCGTTTTTGTATCAGGGCCGCATCAGCGTGCTTCTGGGTACCCTGAATGAGCTGGACTACAAACTCCGGCTGGCAAAGTATGTCCTGCTCAATGAGGACGGCAAGGGCTGCTCGCCCACCGACACCGGTATGCTGGATCTGAGCCACCTGAGCGCCTCTTCCAGCCGCAAATTCCGCTTTGCACAGGGCGAGCCGACCCTGCCCTCGGGCTGGACGGCCCCGGAAGAGCCTGCCGCCCCGGCGGAGGCAGAAGCCGAGAGCCGGCCGGAGGAAGCCTCCGGCACCGAACCCGATACTGAGGGCGCGGAAGCCGCGCCCGCCGAAGACCCCACTGCCGCAGCGGCAGAACAGCAATAAGGAGCATTTGAACGATGAAACTGGAACAACTGTTGGAGGGCGTGTCCTATACGCTGGTGCAGGGCAGCCTTGAACTTGACATCGAGGACATCATCTACGACAGCCGCAAGGCGGCCCCGGGCCGGCTTTTCGTCTGCATCGTGGGTACCCAGCGGGACAGCCACGACTACGCCGCCCAGTGCGTGGCCGACGGCGTGACGGCGCTGGTGGTCCAGCACGACATCGACCTTTCCACCGTCCCCGGTGCTGCCGTGCTGAAGGTGGAGAGCAGCCGCTATGCGCTGGCGCTCATGAGCGGCAACCTGTTCGGCAACCCCTCCCGCCGGATGACCATGATCGGTGTCACCGGCACCAAGGGCAAGACTACTACTACCCACATGATAAAGAGTGTGCTGGAAGCCGCAGGCCGCAAAGTGGGCATGATCGGCACCAACGGCATCTACTTCCTCGGCCACCATCAGGAGACGGCCAACACCACCCCTGAGAGCTATGAGCTGCAGAAGACGTTCCGGGAGTTTCTGGACGCCGGCTGCGATACGGCGCTGATGGAGGTGTCCAGTCAGGGCCTCATGATGGACCGCGTGGCGGGCATCCACTATGACATCGGTGTCTTCACCAACCTCTCGCCCGACCACATCGGCCCCGGCGAGCACAAGACCTTTGAAGAATACCGCAGCTGGAAGGGTCAGCTCTTCAAGCGCTGCACCACCGGCGTCGTGAACATCGACGACGAGAACACTGAGGCCCTGCTGGAAGGCCACACCTGCAAGCTGGTGACCTACGGCTGCAGCGAGAAGGCCGACTACCGCGCCGGTACTTACCAGCTGCTCCGCACCCATGACTTCCTCGGCGTCCAGTTCCATGTCTCCGGCAAGGACGATATGGACGTCAAGGTGAATATGCCCGGCGAGTTCAGCGTCTACAATGCGCTGGCCGCTCTCACTGTGGGCAAGGTGCTGGGCCTGCCCGATGAGGCCATCCACGAAGGTCTGGGCCGCTGTGTGGTCAAGGGCCGCGTGGAGCTGGTCCCCATCAGCAGGAAGTTCACCATCCTGCTGGACTACGCTCACAACGAAGTCTCTACCGAGAGCCTGCTCACGACTCTGCGGGCCTACGACCCCCACCGCCTCGTGGTGGTGTTCGGCTGCGGCGGCAACCGCTCCAAGCTGCGCCGCTACGGCATGGGCGAAATTTGTGCCAAGATGGCCGATTTCTCCATCCTCACGGAGGACAACAACCGCTTTGAGAAGGTGGAGGACATCCTCGCCGACATCCGCGTGGGCATGAACAAGGGCAACCCGGACGCAAAGTTCGTGGAGATCCCCGACCGCCTCGACGCCCTGCATTACGCTGTGGACCACGCACAGGAAGGCGACCTCATCGCCGTCATCGGCAAGGGCCATGAGACCTACCGTGACCGTGAAGGCGTCAAGACCCCCTTCCTCGAGCGGGAGCTGCTGGAAGAGTACGCCCAGCAGATCGGCCTTGAGTAAATCGTAATATCAGAACCGGAAGCCGTCGGCTGTGCATCACACAGTCGGCGGCTTTTTTCGTCATAATGCCGGAAATCCGGCCCGGAAGCTGTGCTATCCGCCAAAATTTTGCGAATTTGCGAAAATCTATTGCAGAGCAGACAGGGGGGGGGGGGTATAATTAAGCTAAATAAAGCCCCCGTACCCTGCGGGGGCCGGATGATGATACAGGAGGAATCAAAATGAAGTGGGTCAAAAGATTTGCCGCCGGTGCGCTGGCGGCGGCACTGTCCCTTGCGCTGCTGTGCGGGTGCAGCGGGAGCTCGATCGATAAGGGAACGGTGATAGATTATGAGAAATCGGTCACTTCGAACATGACGGCGGATAACGGGATGATGGGGCACTCGATCTTATATGAATGCACGAATGTGTCCAGCGGAGCAAAACTCTATGTTGAAACAGCAGATACAAGATATTATGTGGGCACAGATCAGGCGGGTGTCATGAACATCGCCCGGGTAAACGAATATGACAACACTGGCAAAGACAAAAATAATCAGACGGTAGCGGTCGGGATCTACTCGATCGACCGTGTGAATAAGACCTATCAGAAAAAAGGCAAGCTGGACCCGATGGAAAGAGTGCTGGGCGAAGTCATGTTTAGCAGCTGCCGCTATGTCCAGAACAATTATACTTTGGCCCAAGAAGGCCTGAAAGAAATCCGGGCGGCTACCCGCGTCAAAAATAAGAAAGTCTACTATACTGAAATATTTGAATATGACTATGCAACGGTCGCATTGTACTACGAGACAGAGAACAAGTCGAGTACAGAGATAGACCTTAAGTATATTGAGATATACCTCCCGGGTGAAAAAACTGCGCGGGCAAAATTTACAGCCAAGATAGCATCGAGGGACTACGCGGAAGTAATATATGCGAAACTGAACGATTTGGTGACGGCAAATTAAAAACGCGGAACAGGAAGGGTAAATTATGAGGATGCTGAAAAAAATCGCGGCCGGGCTGCTGGCGGCAGCACTGGCTGTAGGACTGCTGACTGCCTGCAGCGACAATAAAGTTACCGGAACGGCGAAAAGTTGGAACTTGAGCAATACGGGCAAGGTATTGGGAAAAGGAAATAGCCATAGGCAACAGAGTTTACAGACTTTATTGACTTATGAGGTCAATGGTACGGAAAAATATATTGTATTGAGCACGGTGAACTTTATTGGCTCTAAAAAGTATGGCGTTCAACAGGATAACAGCAGTCAGAGTCGGTACCTTGTGAACTCTGTAACGAAGATACAGGAAGCGGATAATGATAGGAACAGCACGAAATATCAGCCGGACGAGGTGGATATACCGCTTTGGATATTGATGAGAGAAGGAACTGGTGGCTATTGGCTTCTGGCAGGAAAAAATGCTTACAACGGAAAAATGTATTATACGGAAGCATTCAAACTGTCAGCGCAAAACGGGCCTTATGATAGAGACTGGCTGAGTGTTTATAGAGGGCAGAAGACAGTATATAGCTATGAGTACGTTCTGTACTATGAGTCAGAGGACGACGCAATGCCTGCATTCATCCGCATCAACGGCGAAGGACTCAAGGACGCGATCGTGCCGGTAAAGGACTTCCGGGGTGTGGAGTATAGCCAGACCGTTCCTGCGCCCTATGATGGCCTTGTAGACCGTACTTCCTACACGGACGGAACCGTGACCAAATAAAACATCCCCTCTCCGCCCCGGGCGTTCCGCATCGCCCGGGGCGGTTTTGACTTTGCACAAAAAACACCCCCGTCCGCACGATGGCCGTGCAGGCGGGGGTGTTGTGCGGGCAGGGGGATACGGCAGTTGCTTTAGTTCTTTTCTGCCAGAGCCTTCTGAGCCTTTTCCTCGGGGATGAGATTGGTCATGCTCTTGAGGCTGATGCCGATGGTGGAGAGGTTGTGCAGCATGGCAGAAGACGCAGGCTGCAGGATGCCCATTGCCCCCAGCGCGATGAGGGCAGAGTTGAAGGTCAGCACAAAGCGGTAGTTGGCGCTGACACGGCGCTGCAGGGAGTTGGCGATGGTCTTGAGGACGACCAGCTCCTCGAGGCTGTCGGCCTTGATGGTCACGTCTGCGATCTCGCGGGCGATGGCAGCGCCGGAGTTGATGGCGATGCCGACATCAGCGGCAGAGAGGGCGGGGGAGTCGTTGATGCCGTCGCCGATCATCACGACGGTGTGGCCCTCGCTCTTGGCCTTCTGGACGAAAGCAGCCTTGTCCTCGGGCAGGACTTCGGCGAAGAACTGGTCCACACCCACCTGCTTTGCGATGGCGGCGGCGGTGCGCTCGCTGTCACCGGTCATCATGACGGTGTTGGTAATGCCGAGGCCGCGCAGAGCGCGCAGCACGCGGGAAGCCTCCGGACGCAGCGGGTCGGCGATGCAGATGACGCCGGCCAGATGGCCCGAAGCGGCCAGATAGAGGTGAGAATACTCCGGCTCGAGGTTATCGAACTTCTCGCGCTCGTCCTCGGGGATGGTGCAGTGCTCGTCCTCAAAGACGAAGTGGTGGCTGCCGATGACGACCCGCTCACCGCTGACGCGGCTGGCGATGCCGTGGGCCACGATATACTCTACTTCGGAGTGCATCTCTTCGTGGGAGATGCCGCGCTCCTTGGCCTCCCGGACGACGGCGTTGGCCATCGAGTGGGGGAAGTGCTCCTCGAGGCAGGCAGCCAGCTGCAAAACCTCGCTCTCGCTGCAGCCGGAGAAGGGGACGACCTTGACCACCTTGGGGGTAGCGCGGGTCAGGGTGCCGGTCTTGTCGAAGACGATGGTGTCGGCCTTGGACAGGGTCTCGAGGTACTTGCCGCCCTTGACGGTGATATGGCTTGCGCCGCACTCGCGCATGGCAGAAAGAACGGCCAGCGGCATGGAGAGCTTGAGGGCGCAGGAGAAATCGACCATCAGGCAGGAGATGGCGCGGGTGGCGTTCCGGGTCAGGGCGTAGGTGACGATGGTAGCACCGAGGCACCAGGGGACCAGACGGTCGGCCAGAGCCAGCGCACGGTTCTCGGTGCTGGACTTCAGCTTCTCGGACTCCTCGATCATGGCCACGATCTTGTCGTAGCGGTTTGCGCCGCCCTCGGCTCTGGTGGTCAGGACGCACTCGCCCTCTTCCACCACAGTGCCGGCGTAGACGGTGGCACCGATGGTCTTGCGCACCGGCATGGACTCGCCGGTCAGAGCGGCCTGGTTGACCATGGCTTCGCCCTCGATGACGGTGCCGTCCAGCGGGATCATGTTGCCGGAGCGGACGACGATCTCATCGCCGGGGTGGACCTTGGTCAGCGGCATGAGCACTTCGGTACCCTGTGCGCGGACCCAGACCTTATCGACATTCAGGGCCATGCTGCGGGCCAGGTCGTCGAGGCTCTTCTTGCGGGTCCACTCCTCCAGCAGGGAGCCGACATTGAGCAGGAACATGACGGAGCCTGCGGTGGCGAAGTCGCCCCGCAGGATGGAAACGCCGATGCTCAAAGCATCCAGCACCTCGACTTCCAGTTTGCGGCGCCACAGGCAGCACACACCCTTCCAGAGGAACTTGATGGAGCGGAACACGGTGTAGGCGGCGTTGAGCGGGGCGGGCAGGAACAGCTCGCGCAGCACCCGGCCTGCCAGGAGGTTATACATCTTTTCCTGATATTCCTGATTGATGCGGCGGCTGTCGGCGCTGGTGACCAGTGCGTCCAGTTCGGGGTCATCGAAACGGTAGGTGCTCAGGGCGGCGACGGCATCCTTGCGGGAGCCGGTGTAATACACCACCACATCGCCCGTCCGCTCGTAGACCTTGGCCTTGCTCACAGCGTCGTGGTGGTTCAGATAGGCTTCCAGCACATCGGCCCGGTGCAGGGTCATCCGCACATTGCAGACGTGTACCCGCAGACGGCCGCGGCTCTCATGAAGAATAGTACATTTCATATCAGAATATCCTCTGCGTATTGCAAAAAATAACCATAAAAAGAGCCGCCCGCAGGCGGCTCAGAGACTGCAAAATTACTCGTTGGTCTCGGTGGTCTCTGCCTCGGCAGCGTCCTCGATGACCTCAGCCTCAGCCTTGGCAGCACGGGCCTCGTTGATGGCCTTTGCATCCTCGAGGATGTCACCGGCCTGCTCCTGGACCTTGCTGACGGTCTCCATGGTGGAGTCCTTCATGCGCAGGACAGCAGCGGTGGTCTGGGTGTAGACCTTCTTGGCGTCGCTGCTGGACAGCAGCTTGAAACCAGCGGAACCGAACAGGGTGCCGGCAGCGAACAGAGCGATCTTCTTCATATCGAACATAGTAGTATACCTTCCTTTTTATCGTATTCCCTCATGTACCCCAAAGGGCATGGGATAAGTGTTTCTGCCGTTATTATAACGCGGTTTTTGGAAAATTCAAGGGATTTTGATGATGTTTATATCTGCTAACATTTTACGATAAGTAGTTAGAAATGTCTATCTTTACGTGTTTTTTGGTACAAACTACAGTTTGTATTTTCAAACAAACTCCAAAGTGCCGAAGAAATATAACAAAGAGTCTTGCGCTGAGTGGTGCATTCATTGTACAATAAAAAAGTGTGCGATAAAATCGACAGGGCCGGGACGTTCCGGCCTGTAAAAATAAGTGAGGCTGGATATGGAAAAGAAAGATATTCGTGTGCTGGCGCTCGACCTCGACGGCACCCTGACCAATGACCAGAAGGTCGTCACCCCCGCCACCCGCGCAGCGCTGGACGCAGCTGCTGCCAAGGGTGTGACCATCGTGCTGGCCTCGGGCCGTCCCACGGCAGGCGTCATGCCGCTGGCAAAGGAGCTGGGACTGGATAAAAAGGGCGGCTGCATCCTCTCGTATAACGGCGGTGCCATCATCGACTGTGCCACCGGCGAGACGCTCTACCGCAAGCAGCTGGATGCAAAGTATGTGCCGCAGCTCTGTGCCTTCGCCAGGGAGCAGGGCGTGGTCATCATTACCTATAATAAGCAGGGCGTCGTCACCGAAAGCCCCGAGGACAAGTGGGCGCTGAAGGAGTGCTTTACCTGCAAGCTGCCCATGCAGAAGGTGGAGGACCTCGCCGCCTATGTGGATTATCCCATCTGCAAGATGCTCATTACCCTCGACCCCGCCCGCCGCAGCGAGGTGCTGGAAGCAGGCCGGAAACAGTTTGCGGGCGAGATCGACCTCTACCCGTCCAGCCCCTTCTTCATCGAGGCCGTGCCGCTGGGGGTCGCCAAGGACGTGAGCCTCGGCAGTCTGCTGGAAAGCAGGGGTCTGACCCGCGACAATCTCATGGCCTGCGGCGACGGCCTCAATGACTGCTCTATGATACGCTTTGCCGGCGTGGGTGTGGCCATGCAGAATGCAGAGCCCCCCGTCAAGGAGGCGGCGGACTATGTGACCGTCGCCGACAACAACCATGACGGTGTGGCTGAGGCCATTGAGAAGTTCATTTTTTGAAAGGATACCAGACGCAAATGCCGCGCAACTTAGTTTTATTCGATTTGGAGTGGAATATCGGCTATCAGCCGTTTATCTTTAATTATCACGGTGTCCAGCAGACGTTCCGGGGGGAGATCATTGAGATCGGTGCTGTCAAGATCGACGAGGACGCCAACGTGCTGGATACCTTCTCCATCCACCTGCGTCCCCGCATCTTCCGCTGCCTGCAGCACCACATCGCCAAAGTCACCGGTCTGACGCAGGAGGACCTCGACAAGGGCGAACCCATCATCCAGGGCCTCCGCCGCTTTATGAAGTGGTGCGGCCCGGACGCTGAGTTCGCCGAGTGGGGCATGGATGACGTGCCGGTGCTCAAGCAGAACCTTTTCCTCTGCAATCTCGACGAGAGCCGCCCGACGGTCTGGTACGACCTGCAGCAGCTCTTTCTGCGGGAGTACCCCCGCAAGGAAGGCGAGGGGATGAAGCTGGAAAATGTCGTCACCCGGATGGGCATCCCGCTGGAACGCCC
>UMFA01031028.1_pt1 | contig 11946 bp, 9 predicted proteins | sample 1964891 | NCBI WGS metagenome assembly UMFA01 (sample SAMEA4836034, study PRJEB28245) | human gut metagenome | biome: gut microbiome; material: fecal sample | place: Denmark | collected 2008
GACGACGAGTACCGCAGCGGCGCCGCGTCCGATCCCGAGGGCGCCGTCGACGACGTCGACCTCAAGGTCCGCCGCCGCGACCTCCAGGGCCGCACGCCCAACCAGCGCCTTTACCTCAAGGCCATCATGGGGCACGACATCAGCTTCGGCGTCGGTCCCGCCGGCACGGGCAAGACCTTCCTCGCCGTCGCCGCGGCCGTCGACGCCTTCGAGCGCGGCACCGTCGAGCGCATCGTGCTCACGCGCCCCGCCGTCGAGGCGGGCGAGCGTCTCGGCTTCCTGCCCGGCGACCTGACGCAGAAGGTCGATCCGTACCTGCGTCCGCTCTACGACGCGCTCTTCGATCTGATGGGCTTCGAGAAGTCACAGCGCCTCATGGAGCGCCAGTCGATCGAGGTGGCGCCGCTCGCCTACATGCGAGGCCGCACACTCAACAATGCGTTCGTCATCCTTGACGAGGCCCAGAACACGACGCCCGAGCAGATGAAGATGTTTCTCACTCGCATCGGCTTTGGTTCCAAGGCTGTGATCACGGGCGACGTGACGCAGATCGACCTTCCGAAGGGCGTTCCGAGCGGCCTGAAGCATGCGATCCGCATTCTTGACGGCGTGCGCGGCATCGAGATCACGCGTTTCACGTCCAAGGACGTGGTGCGCCATCCGCTCGTCGCGCGAATCGTCGACGCTTATGAAGAGGCCGCCAAGCAGGATGAGCTTGCGGCCAAGGCCAGAAAAGAGGTGAAAGAATGAGCGAACCTGCAGTGAAGTTTTCGTTCCAGAACGCGGCCGCTTTCCCGCAGCTGCCTTCGCGCTCCGTGATGATTCGCTGGATGACGCGCGCCTGCGAGCTTCCGACGATGATGACGGTCCGCTTCGTCGACCAGGAGGAAGGCTACGAGCTCAACCACTCGTACCGCCACCGTGACTACGCGACGAACGTTCTGACGTTCAACTACACGACCGAGCCCGAGGTGACCGCCGACGTGGCGATCTGCGTGCCCGTCGTCGAGCGTGAGGCAGCGGAGCAGAACAAGGAGTTCCGCGCGCATCTCGCACACCTGCTCATCCATGCGGTTCTGCATGCCCACGGGTATGATCATGTTACGCAGGAAGAGGCTGAGGTCATGGAGGCTCGCGAAACCGAGCTCATGCTCTCCCTCAAGTTCCCCAATCCCTACAGCGACCGCATCGGCATGGTGCACGACTGACTCTGACCAAGTTGAAAACAAGCTGTTCCGGCAAATATGTCCAGTTCCTCTGAACCTCCCAGTCCGACCTTGGGCCGTACTTTTCTTGACCGTCTTACCTCCGTCTTCCACGAAGAAGAGCTCAACGACCGGGCCGACGTGCTCGAAGTGCTCGGCGAGGCCCGCCGCCGCAATGTGATCGACGACGAAGTGTTCTCCATGATGGAGGGCGCGATGGCCGTTTCCGAAATCAGGGCGGGCGACCTGATGGTGCCCCGCTCCCAGGTGCAGGCCGTCGACTTCTCGGAGCCGCGCGAAGTCTGGCTTCCCGCCCTCATTGCCTCGGGGCACTCCCGTCTGCCCGCCGTCGAGGACGATCTGGACAACGTGCTCGGCATCCTGCACGCCAAGGACCTGCTGCAGGTGCTTATGAATCCCGCGGTTGATCCGAAGACGCTTCTGCGTCCCGCCCGCTTCATTCCGGAAACGCAGCCGATCAACGTGCTGTTGCGAGACTTCAAGGAGACCCGAAGCCATCTGGCCCTCGTCATTGACGAGTTCGGCAGCATCTCCGGCCTCATCACCATCGAGGACGTGCTCGAGCAGATCGTGGGCGAGATTTCCGACGAGTTCGACCATGACGAAGAGGGTAGCAACATCGTCGCCGACGGCGAGGGCCGCTGGCGCGTCAAGGCCATCACGCCAATCGAGCAGTTCAACGACTACTTCAAGTCGAACCTCGAGGACCAGTACTGCGAAACGATCGGCGGTCTCGTGACCGACCGCTTCGAGCATGTGCCGCACACGGGCGAGACCATCGAGGAGAACGGCTTCCGCTTCCGCATCCTCGGCGGCGACGACCGTCAGGCTCGTCTGCTGAGCGTCGAGAGGATCAAGTAGCGTGAGCGAGGCGTCGCACTGGTGGGAGCGTCGGCCCGAAGCGGCGGGCGCGCTCGGCGCCTTGGGCATGGGGCTTCTCTTTGGCACGGGGTTTGATCCGCTTGGCTGGCAGTGGATGTCGCTCATCGCGCTCGTCGGCTTCTTCCTCGTCTTCGCGGCGCGTCCGACGCCCGCCCGAGCCGCGCTCGTGGGTTTTCTCTTCGGACTCGGCTGGTTCGTGCCGGGACTCTCCTGGACGATGAACTCCATTGCGGTCTACGGGCGACTGCCCTGGGCCGTTGCGGCGCTTGCGCTTTTTGTACTGGGCGCCGTCCTTTCTCTCTTTCCCGCCTTCGCCTGCTGGATTGCGAAGAAAATCGGCGGCGGAAGGCTCGCCACCGAGCTGCCCGCGCTCGCAGGCGTCTGGACCCTTGCGGAATGGCTCAGGGGCGACGCGCTCGCCAATTTCGGCTGGCTCATGCCGGGGTACGCCGTCATCGACACGCCGCTTGCGGGCTGGGCCCCGCTGGGCGGCATCTACGCGGTCACGCTCGCACAGCTTCTCTTCGCGGCGCTCGTCGCCGTCGCGCTCAGCTGTCGCCTTGCCTGGCTTGCGGTGCCCGTCATCGGTGCAGCGCTCATTGCTGGCACGGGGCAGGTCTCCCGACAGCACGCCTGGTCGGAGCCGTCCTCCACGGTGGACGTGCGCATCATTCAGCCCGCGCTGCCCGTGGTCGACGCCTATACGCGCGCCAATCCCGCACAGCGCATCGAGGCGCTCTTTCCCGCCGCCTTCAAGCCGTGGCCCGCATCCGACAGGCCCCGACTGCTGCTGACGCCCGAGGGCATCGTGAACGTGCCCGTGAGCCGTCTCGGCAGGGAGGCGGCAGGCAGGCTCGTGCTCCTTCAGGAGAAGACCGAGGCAAGGGTGCTCTTCAATGGCTTCCGCAAGGACGGTCCGCGCTTCTTCAACACCTCCTTCGTTCTGGACGAGGGGCAGATCGCCTACAGGCTCGACAAGCGTGAGCTCGTGCCCTTCGGCGAATACGTGCCTGCAGGCTTCCACTGGTTCGTCGAGATGATCGGCATTCCGATGTCGGACCTGATGCGGGGCGACGCCGTGCAGCCGCTCCTGTCGCTCGGAGGGGTCGATGCGGGCATTCTCATCTGCTACGAAAACCTCTACGGCAGCGTGGTCCGCACCTTCTGGCAGTCCCGCTCGCCCGACTTCCTCATCGTGACGTCCAACCTCGGCTGGTTCGGACGCTCCGTGCTCGGACAGCACCTCACGATGAGCCGCATGCGCGCGATGGAAAGCGCAAGGCCGCTGGTGAGCGTGAGCAACACGGGCATGAGCGCCCTCGTCAATTCGAGGGGCGAGATCGCGGCCATGCTCAGGACCGATGGTCCCGATGCCGCGACCATGCCGCTTCTGGGCGCCACGGGCTCGCCCACGCCCTATGTGAGGCTCGGCAGCTGGCCCGCGCTGCTCGCATCGCTCGTTCTGGCGCTCTGCGCCGTGCTCGTCCGCTTAGGGACAGCCAGAATCCGAGCAGGCAAGGTAAAGGGCTTATAATTAAATCCTTGAGCTCCCGTTTCCGTCAGGAAAGGGAGGGCTCCCTCATTTTTTGAATCAACAGGCGCCGACAAGAATCGGCGGCATAGAGAATGATTACCTTTCAGGAAGTAATCCTGCGCCTGCAGGAATATTGGAACCGCCAGGGCTGTGCTTTGCTGCAACCGATCGACTTGGAAGTCGGTGCCGGCACGTCCCATACTGCGACCTTTCTGCGGGCTCTGGGGCCGGAACCCTGGCGTGCCGCCTACGTTCAGCCCTCGCGTCGTCCGAAGGACGCCCGCTATGGTGAAAATCCGAACCGCCTCCACCAGCACCACCAGTTCCAGGTCGTGCTGAAGCCGGCTCCGACGAACATCGTCGACCTCTATCTGGGCAGCCTTCGCGCGCTCGGCATCGACACGGAAGTCAACGACATCCGCTTCGTCGAGGACAACTGGGAAAACCCGACGCTCGGCGCCTGGGGTCTCGGCTGGGAAATCTGGATGAACGGCATGGAAGTGACGCAGTTCACGTACTTCCAGCAGGTGGGCGGCCTTGAATGCAAGCCGATCACCGGCGAAATCACGTACGGTCTCGAGCGCCTGACGATGTATCTGCAGAACTGCGACAACGTCTTCGACCTCGTCTTCACGACGTGGACCGATCCGGACGGCACGGAACGCAAGCTCACCTACGGCGACGTCTTCCATCAGAACGAAGTCGAACAGTCCGTCTACAACTTCGAGGCCAGCGACTGCGAGAAGCTTCTCAAGCAGTTCGACTACTTCGAAAGCGAAGCCAAGCGCCTGATGGACCTGAACCTGGCCCTGCCCGCCTACGAAATGGTGCTCAAGGCCGGCCACACCTTCAATCTGCTTGACGCCCACGGCGCCATCTCCGTGACCGAACGCGCCGCCTACATCGCCCGCATTCGCAACATCTCCCGCTCTGTGGCCCAGAGCTACTACGATTCCCGTGAACGTCTGGGCTTCCCGATGCTCGCCAAGTCCGCGGAATAATGCGAGTGGAGGAAAAGAAGAAAATGACGAATTTGCTCGTTGAACTGCAAACCGAAGAACTTCCGCCGAAGGCCCTCGAAAAGCTTTCCGAAGCTTTCGCCGCCGGCGTCGAACAGCATCTTAGGAACCGCGGCTTCCTCGCCGAAGGATCCGTCACCACGGCCTACGGCTCTCCGCGCCGCCTCGCCGTGCACATCTCGAACGTGCTTGAAAAGAGCCCCGACGAAGCCTTCACGCAGAAGCTCGTCCCGGTGCGCGTCGGCCTTGCCGCCGACGGCTCCGCCACGCCGGCTCTCGTCAAGAAGATGAACGCCCTGGGCATCACGTGCGACGTCGCCGAGCTCAAGCGCGTCAACGACGGCAAGAATGAACAGCTCGTCTTTGAAGGCGTCCGTCCGGGCATCGTGCTCGCCGAAGGCCTCCAGACCGCTCTCGATGCCGCCGTCAAGAACCTCCCGATTCCGAAGGTCATGACCTACCAGCTCGCCGACGGCGAGACGACGGTCGCCTTCGTCCGTCCGGTCAAGCATCTCACCGCCCTCTACGGCGAACAGATCGTTCCGGTCAAGCTCTTCGGTCTCAACGCAGGCCGCATCACGCGCGGCCACCGCTTCCACACGACGGAACCGGTCACGCTCTCCTGCGCCGACGCCTATGACGCCGAGCTCAAGGCCGCCAAGGTCATGCCCTGCTACGCCGAGCGCCGCGAACTCCTTCGCAAGCTCCTCACGGAGCGCGCCGCCCAGATCGGCGGCACGGTCATCATGCCGGAAGACCTTCTCAACGAAGTGACCGCCCTGACCGAATGGCCGATCATCTATGAAAGCTCGTTCGAAGAAGAGTTCCTCGCCGTTCCGGAAGAGTGCCTCATCCTCACGATGCAGCTCAACCAGAAGTACTTCGCGCTTCGCGACGCCGAAGGCCGCCTGATGAACCGCTTCCTCCTTGTCTCCCAGCTTGAGGCCAAGGACGGCGGCGCCGCCATCTCTTCGGGCAATGCCCGCGTCGTGCGCGCCCGTCTTGCCGACGCCAAGTTCTTCTACGATCAGGACCGTCAGGAAAAGCTTGAGACCCGCGTTGACGGCCTCAAGCACGTCGTCTACCACAACAAGCTCGGCAGCCAGGCCGAACGCATGCTCCGCGTCAAGACGATGGCCGGCCTCTTCGCCGACCTGATCGGCGCCGATCGCGCCAAGGCCGAACGCGCCGCCATGCTCGCCAAGGCCGACCTCCGCACGCTGATGGTCGGCGAGTTCCCCGAACTCCAGGGCATCATGGGCGAGTACTACGCCAAGTATGACGGCGAAGCAGAGGAAGTGGCGCTTGCCATCCGCGAGCACTACCAGCCGCGCTACGCCGGCGACGCCCTGCCGTCCACCCCGGTGAGCCTCGCCACGGCCCTCGCCGACAAGATGGAGACCCTGATCGGCCTCTTCGGCATCGGCCAGATGCCGACCGGCGAAAAGGACCCGTTCGCGCTTCGCCGCCACGCCCTCGGCGTGTTGCGCATGCTCATCGAAAAGGCCCTGCCTGTCAGCCTCAACACGCTGATCGATGCTGCCTGGGAGGCTGAAAAGGCTGTTCCGGGCGTGACGGACCACCGTGAAGAGCTTCGCCAGTTCTTCCAGGACCGCCTGCGCGTCATGCTCCGCGATGCCGGCTACACCACGCTCGAAGTGGACGCCGTCCTCGCCCTGAATCCGGAAAAGCTCGACGAGCTTCCGAAGCGCCTCGCCGCCGTCCGCGCCTTCATGGCGCTGCCGGAAGCCGAAGCCCTGACCGCCGCCAACAAGCGCATCGGCAACATCCTCAAGAAGATCGAGGGCGAAGTCCCGACGGTCGTCAACGAGGCCCTTCTTGCCGAAGACGCTGAAAAGCAGCTCTTCGCCGCCATCAACGACGTCGAACCCAAGGCCCTTCAGCACTTCGCCGCCGGCGAATACGAGCAGATGCTCGCGACACTTGCCGTTCTTCGCGGCCCGGTCGACAGCTTCTTCGACAACGTCATGGTCAACGCCGAGGATCCGGCCCTGCGCGCCACGCGTCAGGCCCTTCTGAAGCGCCTCTACGACGTCATGAACAAGGTTGCTGAAATCGCCCGCCTCGCCAAGTAAGCGACGTGCGCCGAAACGGCCCTTTCGAGGGCCGTTCAACAGGGATCCAAAACGGTATGATTTCGTTTTGGATCCTTTTTTTATCCGGCTCTGCAGGCCGGACATTCCAACATGAATCTTCTTCGAGGCTGGCTCTTCTACATCGTCCTGAGCTTTTCGATTCTGGTCCTTGCGGTCTGCGTGCTCTGCACGACGCCCTTTGCGAGCGTGAAGTGGCGCTATGAGGCCATCTGCCGTCCGTGGGCGAAGTTCGTGCTCGCACTGCTTCGCGTCATCTGCGGCATCAGGCTCGAGATGAAGGGCATGGAGAACCTTCCGCCCGCCGACACGCAGGCGGTCGTGCTGATGAAGCACCAGTCCGCCTGGGATCCGTTCTGGCTCGGCGCCTATCTTCCCGCGCCCGCCTGCTTCATCTACAAGCGCTCGATCAACTGGATTCCGGTCCTCGGCTGGGTGGTCTGCGCCATGGACATGCTGGCGATCGACCGCAGCAAGGGCCGCTCCGCCTTCGAGGCCTTCATGAAGAAGGGCCCCGTGAAGCTCCGCGAGGGCTTCTGGATCAGTCTCTTCCCCGAAGGCACCCGCGTGCCGCCGGGAGAGCGCGTGCGCTACAAGACGGGCGGCGCCCGCTTCGCATGCCAGAGCGGGACGCCCATCGTGCCCGTCTGCCACAATGCAGGCCACTGCTGGCCCAAGAACTCCATCGCCAAGCAACCCGGCACGATCACCGTGAGCGTCGGCCCCGTCATCGAGACGAAGGGCAGGGATCCGCATGAAGTGACGGCCGAAGTCGAAAAATGGATTGAAGATGAGCTTGAACGAATTGATGCCTGAAGCCGGCAGGGGGCTGTCTCTTCGATTGACGTCGCACCAGAGGGCCGTGACGGCGGAAGACGGCGAGCGCATCGAATATCTGTTCCAGCCCTCCCGACGCCACAGGACCCGCGTCATCCTGAGCTACGATGGCAGGCAGGACAAGCCCGTGGTGACGGTTCCGTACCGCTATGCCGGTCCGCAGATGCTGAGCGATGAATTCGTTCTTCAGCGGTGCGATGAAATCATTCTTCAGAAGAGGGAGTGCGTCAGGTGGATGCGGGCGCAGACGCATGCAGTTCTGGACGCTGCGTACTGCATTGCAGGCGGCAGCGGGTACATTCTCTACCGCGGCAGGAAGACGGCCGTTGCGGTCGACGCGACGGCGAAGACTTCGTACGTCGACGTGACGGGAGACGACGCCGTCATTCGTCTGGCGCTACCGCAGACATGCTCGAGGAAGGAGGTCGACAGGGCGTTGCTAGCCCTTTTCAAGGCGCAGGCCAAAACGGTGCTGGGCGACCTGATGGAGGCCTATCGCGGCAGTGCGCGCCACTGGCCCGCGTCGTGGAGTCTCTCAAGCGCGAGGATGAGATGGGGATGCTGTACGACGAGGAATACGATCAGACTCTCCTGGAGGCTGATCTTCCTTGATGATGCGGTCGCCTCCTACGTGATCGCGCACGAGCTTGCGCATCTCGAGCATTTCAATCACTCGAAGGTCTTCTGGAAGGAGGTGGAGAGGCTCTGCCCGGACTGGCGGGTACAGCTCGCCAAACTCAACGCGGCGAAGGTGCTGCCCGAACTGGAGGAGGTCGGGCAGTGAGGCTCAGACGGCGTCGGCGTGATGCGGCAGATTGGCCGCCTCGCGTGCCAGTCGCACGAAGGCCGCCACGTCGAGCGTTTCGGCGCGTGCGGCGGGATTGACGCCCGCGCGTTTGATCGCGGCGTCATCCATGAGGGTGGAGAGCGCGTTGCGCAGCGTCTTGCGGCGCTGCTGGAAGGCGAGCGCGACCACTTGGGAGAAGATCTCCATATCGACTTCGGGAAGCGACTCGACGGGGCGCGGCACCATGCGTACGATCGAGGACGTGACCTTGGGCGGCGGCACGAAGGCGCCGGGCGGCACGTCGAAGAGCTTGTGCATGACGTAGCGGTACTGGAGCATCACGCTCAGACGGCCGTAAGTCTTGCTGCCGGGTTCGGCGACCATGCGGTCGACCACTTCACGCTGGAGCATGAAGTGCTGGTCGATGACGCGGTCCGCAGCGCTCATGAGCGCGAAGAGGAGCGGCGAGGAGATGTTGTAGGGCAGGTTGCCGATGATGCGCAGGCGGCGGCCCTCAAGGACGGTCGTCCAGTCGAGTTTCAGGGCGTCGGCCTCGATGAGCGTGAGCTCCTCGGGGGAGAACTGCTCGCGCAGAAACTGGGCGAGGTCGCGGTCGATCTCGACGGCGGCTTCGTGGCCTGCGCAGGCGATGACTTCGCGCGTGAGCGCGGCCTGGCCCGGGCCGATTTCAATGAGAGCGTCGCCCGGCTTCGGGTCGATGCCGCGCACGATGCGCTCGATCCAGTGGCGGTCATGAAGGAAGTTCTGACCGAAGCGTTTGCGGGCCTTGTGCCCTTCAAGCCATTCTTGTTTCACGGTTCTTCGATAAAAAGTGTGCTAATCGGAGGGCGGAGATCATGCTCGTGTCGTCCGCCTTGCCCTGTCCTGCGATGTCGAGCGCAGTGCCGTGGTCGACCGAGGTCCTGATGTAGGGAAGCCCGAGCGTCACGTTGACGCCCTCGGCGAAGCCCACGTGCTTGAGGACGGGAAGTCCCTGATCATGGTACATGCAGAGCACGGCGTCGTAGCGGTCCCAGTGGCCGGGCACGAAGGCCGTGTCGGCGGGCACGGGACCGTCGGCGTGAATGCCGCGGCTGCGCGCTCTTTCCAGAGCGGGCGTGATCGTGTTGATTTCCTCGTGGCCCATGTGGCCATTTTCACCTGCGTGCGGGTTGAGGCCCGTGACGAGGATGCGGGGCTCGGCCAGACCGTAGTCGCGTGCGAGCGCCGTGTTGAGCGTGTCGAGCACCTCGTCGAGCAGCTCGCCCGTGATGGCCTCGGAAAGCCTGGCGATCGGCAGGTGAGTGGTGGCGAGGGCCACCTTCATCGCGTCCGTGCGGGCGTTCGACGTGAGCATCATGACGACGCGCCTGACGCCGCAGAGATCCTGGAAGAACTCGGTGTGGCCTGTGAAGGGCACACCGGACTCGATGATGATGCTTTTCTGAACGGGCGCCGTGACGACGGCGCTCCATTCGCCTGCGGCGGCGCCTTCATGAGCTGCGCGCAGGATGTCGAGCACGTAGGCCGAGTTGCGGGTGTCAAGCCTGCCGGGTTCGGCAGGCGCCCGAAGCTGCACGTGACGGATGGAGACGTGCGCGGGCAGGGGCCAGGCGATGCCGAGGCGGCGGGCCTCGGCTTCAAGCAGCGTGCGGTCGCCGATCAGGAGGATCGGGTCGGACACGGCGGCTGCGGCCTTGAGCGAGACTTCCGGTCCAATGCCGGCGGGCTCGCCGGTCGTGACGGCAACGGACCGGAGTTCAGTCATGGTTCGCCTCAGTAGTGGCTGTCACGGATTTCAACGTAGGCGCGGTCGCGGAGCTCGCGCTGCCAGTTGTAGACGGCCTCGCCGAGCTTCTTCTCGCGAAGCTGCTGTCGGGCGGCGATGCGCATGCGCTGCGGATTGCCGTTCTTTTCCATGCGGCGCTCGATCACCTGGATGAGGTGGTAGCCGAACTGGGACTTGATCGGTTCGGAGACCTCGTTGGGCTTGAGCGAGTTCATGGCCTTTTCGAATTCGGGCACGGTGTCGCCGGGCTGGAGCCAGCCGAGGTCGCCGCCGCGGGTCGCGCTGTTGTCGCCCGAGTGCAGGCGAGCCATCGTGGCGAAGTCGGACTCGCCCGCGTCGATGCGGCGCTTGATGTCGTTGAGGCGGTGGATCACCTCGCCTTCGGGCGTGATGTCGCTCACGAGCATCAGGATGTGGCGGGCGTGGGTCTGTTCGACCGGGCCGCCGGCGAGCTTGAACTGAACGCCGTCACGGGTGTCGGAGACGCGCATGACGTCCCAGGAGTCCTTGCCCTTGATGATGTAGACGCCTTTCCTGGGGGATTCCTTGAGCACGTCGGCCATGACGTTGGGCAGCGACTGCAGGTTGCGCCAGCCGATGTCACCGCCCTGCAGCGCGTCGGAGGCGCGCGAGTAGGTGGCGGCGAGCATGGCGAAGTCCTCGCCTGCGCGGGCGCGCTCGGCGATCTCCTCGGCATGCTTCTTGAGCTTTTCGGTGTTGTCGGGATGGTCGATCGGGATCAGGATGTGCTGGATGTGGAATTCCGTCGTGTTGCCCGTCGTGAAGCCGGCCTGCTCGGCGAGGTAGGCGTCGATTTCACTTTCGGGAATCTGGATCTTGGCGTCGACCTCGCGTTCGCGCAGGCGCTGCGTCGTGATTTCGTCGCGGATCTCCTCGCGGAAGGAGGAGAAGGAGACGCCGTCGGCCATCAGACGCTGACGGAGCTGGTCGACCGACAGGTTGTTCTGACGGGCGATCTGCTCGATGGAGGCGTTGACCATCTGGTCGTCGATGCGGATGCCGGTTTCGCGGGCGCGCTGCTTGATGGCGCGTTCGAAGATCAGGCGTTCAAGCACCTGGGCGCGGAGCTGCTCCATCGGCGGGAGCTGGATGTTCTGGCGGCGCAGGTTGATGGCGACGACGTGCGTGCGCTCCTGAAGCTCGCGGTCCGTGATGACGTCGTTGTTGACGACCGCCACGATGCGGTCGAGTTCGACGTTGCCGGCCTGCGGCTGGACGACGGGAGCCGCCTGCGCAGATTCGGTAACGGCCTGCTCGGCGGCGAAGGCGGTGCTGAGGGCGGCCATGCTCATCGTCAGCACGGCAATGGTCTTGAGCTTATTCATAGTAATCGTACTGTCCAATCTTGTCGGGAACACGGGTGGTGGTCTGATAACCCTTGATGTTCCTCTGGAGTTCAGAAAGCGGGCTTGTGCCAATACTACCCAAGCCGTTGAGCTCGAGTTGTAAGAAGAAGTTGGTCTCGTCGTTGTTGGACGTCGTCGTGTAGCGCTGTGCGGCAAAACGAAGCGTCCAGCAGTCGTGCAGGTACTCGACGCCGCCGATCATCTCGATGGGCTTGTCCTGCAGGAGCGAGTAGTTGTAGCGGAAGAGGCCGAACAGACGGTTCGTGATCGGCCACTGGACCGCCAGGTCGATCTGCTTGATGTAGTCGTTCTGATAGTCCGTGTAGTCGCGCTCGGACGAGTAGTTGTAGCGGTAGTAGAGGCCGACGAGGGACATCGGGCGCGGCTGCCA
>UMFA01004650.1_pt1 | contig 11850 bp, 11 predicted proteins | sample 1964891 | NCBI WGS metagenome assembly UMFA01 (sample SAMEA4836034, study PRJEB28245) | human gut metagenome | biome: gut microbiome; material: fecal sample | place: Denmark | collected 2008
GTCCGGAGCGCAAGTTCTACATTGACCAGATCATGGAACGCGATCCCCGCTATCGTTTCTTGTACCAGATCCGTCCGGGGGTGACCTCGTATGCCACGCTCTACAACGGCTATACGGATACGCTGGAGAAGATGCTTCGTCGATTACGCTATGACTTGTTCTATCTGGAGCACCGCTCGTGGTGGTTCGATTTCAAGATATTGGTGAAGACGTTCTTGAACATAGCGTTCGGGAAGAAATTCTAGACAAAGAAAGCAGGGAATGGTGATTCCATTAAAATATCATGAAGGAAGTTCTGAAAGGCTGGCTCATCGACAATGCGGTGGTGACAGTGAAGGTCCGGATGAGATCTGACGGACTTGGTAAGTCACTATTACCTGATTGGGTAAATGGCTTGGAAATGTACCGTATCCCATGCCTTGGGACAAATTGAACGTAGTAATAAATCAAACAACAATATGTCGAAAGAAATCAAGATCGCTGTGGCCGGAACCGGTTACGTGGGATTGAGTATCGCCACTTTGCTGGCGCAGCATCATCCGGTTATGGCGGTGGACGTGGTACCGGAGAAGGTGGAGCAACTGAACCGTAGGCAGTCTCCCATCCAAGATGAGTATATCGAGAAATACTTGGCAGAGAAGGAATTGCGATTGACAGCTACATTGGATGGTGCCTCCGCATACCGTGATGCCGATTTCATTGTCATTGCGGCTCCCACAAACTACGACCCGGTAAGGAATTATTTCGATACGCACCACATAGAGGATGTGATCGACTTGGTGTTGAGTGTCAATCCCCATGCCGTGATGGTGATCAAGTCCACCATTCCTGTAGGCTATTGCCGGAGCCTTTACCTAAAATATGTCAATAAGGGGATTGAGAGTTTCAACCTGCTGTTCTCCCCGGAGTTCCTGCGCGAGAGCAAGGCTCTATACGATAATCTCTATCCCAGCCGTATCATCGTTGGTTATCCGAAGCTGATCGCCGACGAGCGGTTCAAGGAAGAGAACGAGGCCATCCGTCGCATCGCCGATATTTCGGCCTTAGAAGAGGCTGCGCATACCTTTGCCGCCTTGTTGCGGGAGGGGGCCATCAAGCAGGACATCCCCACCCTGTTCATGGGCATGAAAGAGGCGGAGGCGGTGAAGCTGTTCGCCAATACCTATCTGGCTTTGCGTGTCAGCTATTTCAATGAGTTGGACACCTACGCTGAGGTGAAGGGATTGGATTCGCAAGCCATCATCCAAGGGGTAGGCTTGGATCCCCGTATCGGTACGCATTACAACAACCCCAGTTTCGGTTATGGGGGCTACTGCCTACCCAAGGATACGAAGCAACTGTTGGCAAATTACCAAGACATACCCCAGAACATGATGACCGCCATCGTGGAGAGTAATCGTACCCGCAAGGACTTCATCGCCGATCAGATATTGCGCAAGGCCGGCTATTACGGCTACAGCGACCGGAACGACTTTCAACACTCGGAGGAGAAGGATTGCGTGATCGGAATCTATCGCCTGACGATGAAATCGAACAGTGACAACTTCCGTCAGTCTTCTATCCAAGGCGTGATGAAGCGTATCAAGGCGAAAGGTGCCCGTGTGATCGTCTATGAGCCGACACTGGAGGACTGTAGCTCGTTTTTTGGCAGTACCGTGGTGAACGACCTCGCTAGGTTTAAGAAGATGAGCCATGCTATTATAGCCAATCGCTATGATGGTTGCTTGGATGATGTGGTGGGCAAGGTTTATACGAGGGATATTTTTAGGAGGGATTAAGGATTTTTATTCGATAAGATGAGGTTCTTGAAGGAAAGGCTAGGTAGGAACAAGACCGTATTGGCCAATTTCTCTTACTTAAGCATATTGCAGGTATTTACGATTCTGTTTCCCTTGCTGACCTATCCTTATTTGTTGCGGGTCATAGGGTTGGAATTGTATGGGGTGATCATATTTGCCCAAGCGATCATCAACTATGTCTCGTTGGTGATCAATTTCGGGTTCAATATGTCCGGGGCGAGGAACGTGGCGGTTTATAAGGAGGATAAGGCGCTATTATCGAGGATCGTATCATCTACGTATTTGTGTAAGTTCATCCTTTGGCTCATTTGCCTTGTCGTTTATTTATCGGTTATAAGCATCGTCCCGTTTTTCCGGGATCATTATTGGGTTTACCTCCTCTCTTTCCTATTGACGTTCAATGAGCTTCTGTTGCCCATCTGGTTCTTCCAGGGGATCGAGAAGATGAAATATATCACGGTCGTGAACCTGTCAGCCCGCCTGTTGTTCGTGGCGGCGATCTTCCTTTTTGTCCATGAGCAAGAGGATTATCTGATCGTTCCCCTGTTAAACGGGATCGGGGCGGTGTTTGCGGGTTGTCTTTCTTTGTATATCGTGTTGAGGAAAGAAAGGATAAAATTGTCCGTGATACCTGTGCGGGAATTGGGATCGGCTTATAAGGAGAGTTTCCCGTTGTTCGTGTCCGGTCTGTCCACACAGATTTACGTGAATGTAAATAAGTTGGTGATCGGGTCCTTCTTGGGGATGTCCGAGGTCTCCATCTATGATATGGCGGATAAGGTATTGCATCTGATGAAGCTCCCCATTTCCATGATGGCGCAAGCTGTTTTCCCGAAGATTTCCCGGGAACGTAATATCCGTTTCGTGAACCGGGTAATGCTCTTGGTGGTGGGAACCGTGCTGCTGGCTTATATCTGTGTGTTTATCGGTAGCGATTGGATCGTGTATTTTTTTACCGGGGTATATATGGAGGAAGCCTCCATTATCATGCGGTTATTGGGTGTATCCACAATTTTGGTATCCTTCAATGCCTTTATGGGAGGGAATCGGCTGGTTCCTTTCGGATATTCATCGGTCTATATGAAGACTATGGTCGGAAATTGTCTGTTTTTCCTAGCAGGGACAGGCTTGCTTTTGCTGACGCATACTATAAATATGTACACGGTTACAGTGATGGCGGTAGCGGTAGAAGTATTTTGTTTTGTATCGTTGATTTATAGGAATTGGCGGTTGGGATTGCTAAAATTAAAAAGATAAAGAGAAATGGCATCGGTAGATTCATCTTTAAAGAAAAGGGATCGCTCTATTGATTTGTTACGCTTTATTGCACCGGCTGGTATCATAAAGACTACGAAGGTCTACTTCAAGATGCCTATATGTAGGCTACAAGAAGAAAAATCAATCTTAAATGAAATATTTCAATTTTCTATCTTGCATAAAATAAGTAAGGTAGAAGTAATAGAGTATTAACTTTGTTTATTTTATATTTTTGTGTATGATTAGTTTACCTTTGGTTAGTGTTGTGATACCGACGTATGCAAGAGCTAAATATATATGTCGCGCTATAGACAGTGTATTGAGTCAAACCTATAAGAATATAGAGATAATTGTTGTCGATGATAATGGACGAGGAACCGATGCGCAGAAAGATACTTATTATCATTTATCGAATTATATAAAGAATAAACAGATAATATATGTGGTTCACGAAGTAAATAAGAATGGTGCTGCTGCACGAAATACTGGAATATATAAGTCTAAGGGTAATTATATCTGTTTTTTGGATGATGATGATGAATATTGCATAGATAAATTAGAAAAGCAAGTTGCAGTATTGAATGAATTGAGTGAAGAATGGGCAGGAGTATATTGTAATTCTATAGATAAATACTATAATGGAAAAAATTACTTTATACAAAATAATATATCTGGGAATTTGCAGGAGGATTTATTGCTATGTAAGGCTCGATTCGGCTCTACATCATTAATGATACGAAGAAATGTTTGTATGGAACTTCATGGATTTGATGAAACTTTTAGGAGGCATCAAGACTGGGAATTTCTGGTTCGTTTATTAGATAAATATAAACTGAAATTGGTTGATCCGAATAAGGCTTTGATTTACTATTATATACATCGATTAAATGATAATAGACCCAAGGGATTAGAGGCATTGGAGTGTAAAAAAAAGTATTTGGATAAATTTAAGACTGAAATAGAAAGGTCAAAAAGGAAAAATGAAATTTATTACATTCAATATATTGGTATAGTGAAAGTATTATTAAAAGAATCTTTATTTCAAAGTGGTTGGGCTTTGTTTATTCAAGTTTGTTCTTATAAAATACCATCAATAAAAGATTTACTATCCGTTATCAAATCTTTAATGCAAGGGTTAATCTTATGTGGTAAATGAGAAGTGATTTGTAAGCTCTCAAATTAGGCTCATAAGCTCCCAGTCGTATTATTGAGCGTAAGACCGTCCATGTGTTTAGTTTAAAAACTTGTTTGATAGAAGAACGAGGACGTTTTCTGCGGTCGTTCCGTGCTTGCCAATTTCTTGGGTGATGCCGAGGTAAGGAGCATCATGTCTGATGGCTATAATGCGTATATGTTTATTGGTGACGAGCTCAGGTTCGCCCGGTTTAAGGACACGATCAACCAGTTTTGTATGTCTCATTCCTGTAACAGGTTTGTGAAGGCCGCCAACCATGGCAGTGATCCCGGAGCGGAGTCGTTTGTATGTGATATAAGGTTATTGTTTGGGAATGAGCGGAATTATGATAAGGCAGATCTCACTCCCGAGGAGCGTTTGAGGGAATAGCAGGGTTTCGCTACTAAGGAGATCTTGATAAGAATCCGGAGTCGCTTGGACTGCGAGTTGTCGAAGGATCCGGAATGTCGGAGTCTTTATTATACGGAGGCCTTGAATTACCATGATCGCTTTTGGAATGAGATATTCACCTACCTACGGGATGGCGATTTCCCCATCGATAACAACTTTGCGAAACGTACCCTTTGAAAACTTACGACACGTGCAATAATTCTCTCCATTATGGCAGCGACGCCGAAGTGTAGATGGCCGTAGCATACTATTGCGTGATCAGTACGGTGAAACTTCATGGCTGTTCCGTGTGGAGTTTTATCAGAACGTTTTTTACAAAAATCTTTAACGGGTGTCGTGACTTTGTTAATATGACACCCGACAAAATCCATTTGGCAACGGGTCCATGTTAAAATCAAATTGAATATTTAACAAAACTCGGTTAAGATACTGGAAAAGTGCCTTTTTAAAGGGGTGTTACTAGTTTTATTGCTTACAGATTGTTCAATTATTAGTGTTTTAAATTTATAGCAAAATAGTGATAATATGCTGATTTATATACTAGTGTTTATTGTATCCTATTTATTTTCCTATTTGAAAAAATATGGAAGAATACTATCACTATTTATCCTTGTTTTATTTATCGGATTAAGATTTGATGTTGGAACAGATTATATTAATTATAAAGGCATATATGAAACTGTTAAATATTATGGTTTTAATGAAAGTGGAGTGGAGCTTGGATATTACTATTTAAATAAATGGATAGATTCTTTGTTAGGTCAATTTTGGGGAGTTACAATCGTACAAGCAATTGTGGTGTTAGGTTTGTTTTATTATTCATTTTCCAAATATTTTTTTTATTCTTTCGCACTACTTATTTTCCTTTTAAACATAGATTGTGGTTTTGTGATGACTATTAATACAATGAGGCAGGCAATGGCGATAGCTATAGTATTTGTTTCAATTGAGTATATTAAAGAAAAAAAACTTCTTATATATTCTATATTAATCTTTATTGCATTCCTTTTTCACCTCTCTGCTATATTCGTTTGGCCATTGTATTTTATGAGTAAAATAAAAATACGAGGAAATATAATCTTAGCTATTTATCTAGTTGTGTTGATACTATCAATTGCGGGTGTGTGGAATGAGTTGAATTTGTATGTACTTTCATTGACTCATTATGCAGGGTACGTAACATCCAGTTTTATGACCGAAGTCGGTACGACAAGCGGAATAGTTATTTGGTTTTGGCGAATAATGGCTCTATTAGTATTAATTAGTTATAAGAGAATTAGTGAAAAATACCCGGAATTTATCCTGTATTTAAACATATTTGTTCTTTTTGTCATAAGTAGGGAAATATTAATATCAAATTTCCTCCTTTATAGAATGAGATTGTATTTGCAATGGACAGAATTTTTGGTTTATCCTTTGTTCTTTTCTCTGTATCAAGTTCATTTGAGAAGGTTGTTAGAATGTCTTTTTATCGTTATGATGGTTTTGGTGTTTTTGAAACAGTTGTTTACACCAGAGGCCAATCTATTATATAATTCGATTTTATGAAAATAAGTATTTTAGTCCCAATTTACAATGTAGAGAATTATATTCCGAAATGCGTTGAATCTTTGTTTGGACAATCGTATGAAGATATAGAATTCATATTTGTCAACGATAATACCCAGGATAGCAGTCTTTCTATATTGTGTCAAAAGATGAGTCTGTATCCAAAACGTACAAGTCAGACTATTATAGTGAATCATGCGGAAAACAGAGGACTGTCTGCTAGTAGAAACACGGGATTAGATTATGCTACCGGAGATTATGTCCTATTTGTTGACAGTGATGATTATCTTCGCTTAGATGCTGTTGAGCTTTTGGCCAATACAGTCATAGAGAATCCTTCTGATATGGTAATCTTTGACTCAAAACATCTTTATAAAGATCATGAAAAGAAAGAACAAACATATTACGATGGTGATAGACGTAAATATCTTGAGTCTCTTTTATATCGAGAAAACCCATTGAGCGTTTGGGGTAAACTTTTTTCTCGAAAACTTTTTGTAGATAATAATTTGAGGTTTATTGCGAATGTTAATTTGGGAGAAGATTATGTCACCTTACCGAGAGTTGTATATCATGCGAAATCCGTGCAAAAATTAAATGAATATTTGTATTATTACGTTAGATTTAATCAAAATTCATATACCAACAATCTGAACCGAGAAAACATTGACAGTTTGGTAAGAGCAGCTCATGTGCTTTATGATTTCTTTTCCAGCGTCTCTGATAGAGAAAACTTTAGAGAGATGTTGAATAGAATGTTGATTTTGAATATACAATATCTTCTGTTTAACTGTCCGTCAGAGAACTTTTATTACATACTAAAAACATTTCAGCTACCTGAGAACATTCGAGCAAATGAAGTGAACTTACCACTGTCTAAAAAGGTAGTGTTTATCTTGTTGAAATCAAAATGCTATCGATTAGTGTATTTTATAAAACATATTTTTGAATTATGTCGATAATAAACAGTTTCTTGGATTATCTTCGCTTTGTGAAGGCTCTGTATTTGGGATTATCTTGGAATTTCACATTGAAAAAAATTTCTGCTAACTATACGAATGATAGCCCTAAAGCTAAGAATCAATCAAAGCTTGTAGTATACATGGCGGATGGTCAATGTATACATGGTGGACTTTCAGATCGTTTAAGAGGAATGGCTTCGTTGTTTTTGTGGTGTAAGGAACATGGCGTATCCTTTAAAATATATCATTCATCTCCATTTGATTTAAGTACTTTCTTGGTTCCTAATACTTATGACTGGAGGATTACCTCAGAGGAGTTGTCTTTCAATAAAGATAATTCACGCTCGATATTTATAGGGTCAAGGTTAAGAAGTGATGGAAGAATAGAGAAAATGGTTCAAAAGAGGTTATGTGACTATTTGTTATCAAAGGATTGTAAACAGTTTCATGTATATACAAATATGCATTTTGGAGATAGCCAGTTCTCTGAATTGTATAATGAGTTATTTAAACCATCGGACATACTTTACAAACTACTTGATGAACAAATGCGATTGTTAGGTTCAGATTACATAGCTATCGTGTTTAGGTTTCAACAGTTGTTGGGAGACTTTAAAGAAGCGGATTATCCTATGTTGAATGAAGAAGCGAAAGAAGTGCTAATTAAAAAAAGCTTGGATATGGTGAAGGATATGTACAATAAATATGGCAAAAAGATATTGATAACGTCTGATAGTTATACATTTCTTGGGGAGGTTTCTAATTACGGTTTTGTTTATGTCTACAAACATCCTGTAGTTCATGTAGATTATACGCTAAGTGCATCAACAGATTCTTATATGAAGTCCTTTATTGATTTGTATATGCTTTCTAATGCTTCCAAAATATTCCTAGGAATATCTGGAAAAATGTATCATAGTGGTTTTGCTAAACGAGCTGCTATGATTCACAATATCCCATATGCGGAAATATCATATTAGTCAAATAATTTGTGTAAATAGCCATTGGATTATGAATTTGATATTTGTTATTCCCAATATTACTTCGCAAGGGGGAACGGAGCGTACTACCGTTTTGCTGGCTAATCATTTTGTAGATATGGGCTATAGGGTGACCATTATCAGTTTTTCTAGATTGCCGGGATTAGTCCAGATGTATCCCGTATCTTCGAAAGTTCAGGTGGTGTTTTTGTCAGAACAGAACTATACGAAGGAAATGGGAATATGGAAGCGCTTCCGTTTTCTTGTCACAACGATTAATAAACTGTCCAGATTCTTGAAGACAAGTACTTTTGATGTTATTATTTCGCAATCGCTGATGGCCAATGTCGCCATTCTTTTCTCCGGCTTTTCCAAAAAGTCGGTTGCTTGCGAGCACTATATGTATAATAAGTACCCTATGCCGATAAGGCTGGTTAGAAGTATAATCTATAGATGCTTTAGGAAAGTTGTTGTGCTTACCAATCATGATGCTGTTAAATACCGGAAACATGGAATTGCCGCTGAAGTGATTCCCAATATGATTACCTTTGATTTACATGAGAATACAGGTAGCAATAGCAAGAAGATAATCTCTGTAGGAAGACTTATGAGTCAGAAGGGGTTTGATATGTTGTTGCCTGCGATGGTTCCTGTGTTTGAACGGCATCCGGATTGGCATTTGTTCATTTATGGTGAGGGCGTTGACCATGATGCGTTAGTCATATTGTGTGATGAGTTGTCTTTACAAAAGAATGTCACTTTCAGCGGTTTCGTGAAGGATATTAAAAGTGAGTATGTATCTGCTGATTTCTTTGTGATGTCTTCAAGGTATGAAGGGTTTCCGATGGTTCTATTGGAAGCCTTGTCGTGCGGCTTGCCTGTTGTGTCTTTTGATTGTCCTACAGGTCCATCCGAAATACTCCAGTACGGAGCTGGCCTTTTGGTTGAAAATCAATCGATTTCTCAGTTGTCAGCTTCGATATTGAAAATGATTGAGGATAGGGAGTTGCGAAATGAATGTGCAGGAAAGGCTCATTATACAGCACAAAAATATTCCCCCGAGATTATTTGTCGACGCTGGATTGATTTATTCAAAGGATTGTCCATTTGAGATATTTATGGAGTTACACGCCTTTGTCTGCGCAATCTTATTCTCTATTTTTAATATAATTTTAAAATATGCATTTTGATTTTCTTGTTGTTGGCTCCGGTCTGTTTGGAGCCACCGTTGCTTATCTCCTTAATTCTCGTGGGTATAAATGTTTGGTAATAGACAAACGCTCCCACATCGCTGGTAATGTATATACGGAAAATGTGAGAGATATAAACGTCCATAAATACGGTGCCCACATCTTTCATACAAGCAATAAAAAAGTCTGGGAGTTCGTGAATACTTTTGCAGAATTTAATCGATATACAAACTCTCCTGTGGCTAACTATAAGGGGAAGTTGTATAATCTCCCTTTTAACATGAATACCTTTTATCAAATGTGGAGTGTGACAACTCCGGAACAGGCCGCTGAGAAAATAGAGCGGCAGCGAAAAGAATCCGGTATTATTCATCCTAAAAATTTGGAGGAGCAAGCGATATCCCTAATAGGGAAGGATATTTATTATACGTTGATCAAAGATTATACGGAGAAGCAATGGGGGCGTAAATGTACTGAATTACCGGCATTTATTATCAAACGACTTCCTGTTCGATTCACTTTTGATAACAATTATTTCAATGATACTTATCAAGGAATTCCGATTGGAGGATATACAAAGATGGTAGAGAAAATGTTGGAGGGCATTGAGGTTCGTTTGAATACAGATTATTTTGAAAATCGAGAATATTTTGATTCCATCGCTGATAAGATCATTTATACCGGAGAAATAGATCGATATTTCGATTACTGTTATGGACATTTGGAATATCGTACAGTGAGTTTTGAAACGGAATTGTTGGAAGGTGTTTCTAATTTCCAAGGGAATGCCGTGGTGAATTATACGGATGCGGATACTCCTTATACCCGTATTATCGAGCATAAACATTTCGAGTTCGGACAACAACCGGATACGGTGATCTCACGAGAGTATTCTAAAGAATGGCAGCTAGGGGATGAGCCCTATTATCCTGTGAATGATGATCGCAATGGGAAATTATATGCTAAATATAAAGCCCTTGCGGATACGCAATCCAAAGTGTTGTTTGGTGGGCGTTTGGCCGAGTATAGGTATTATGATATGCATCAAGTAATAGAGAATGCTTTGATATTAGCGGAAAAAATCATTAAAACTCATTGATATGAAAGAAGGACTTGTTTCTATTATAACCCCTGTTTATAATGGAGAGAAATATATCAGCGAAACTATAGAGTCTGTCATCAAGCAAACTTATCTGGATTGGGAAATGATTGTCGTAGATGATGGTTCGAAGGATGGCAGCGCAGCGATTGTCCGGCGATATGCGGAAAAGGAAAGTCGTATAACCTTGCTCCAACAGCCGAATGGAGGATCGGCATCCGCACGAAATAACGGGATCAGGTATGCGAACGGACAATACATAGCCTTACTTGATAGCGATGATCTTTGGGATCCGGATTTCTTGAAAAGCCAATTGGCTCTGATGAAAGAAAAGAACACTATTTGTGTACATGGTTCTTATAAACGGATTAACGAAAACTCGGAGGAAATATTGAAAGCTTTGAAGGCTAAAAAAGAAGTTACATATAAGCAGATGCAGATGACGAATCATATCGCTTGTTTGACCGGATTGTATGATACCTCAAAGTTTGGGAAAATATATTTGAAGGAGGAGCTGAGAAGTATTCGTGATGATTACGCTTATTGGCTGGATGTTGTAAAACTAGCAGGAGTTTCTTATGGAAACCAAGATGTTTTAGCAAGTTATCGGGTTATTTCTTCGTCTACTACCGGCAAGAAAAAGAAGCTGATAAGAGCCCAATTTTATTTTTATTATCACTATCAAAGACTAGGACTATTCAAATCGATCTTATATACAATGTATTGGGGAATACTTGGAGTATTAAAATTTAGTGGTAAGTATTGACGTTAATTTTTTTGAAGGCAAGGTGGGTATGTAGACTTACATAGACAACAGTCTTTCGATAAACAAAGGGCGGTATTTTTTACTTTTCGCTTATGAGAAGTAAAGAATATTGCCCTTTTCTTACAAAATCGGGTATGGGGATCGAAATGGATTGCCCTTAGAGTCTCCCAAATAAATATTCGATCTTTAACAATTCATAAATATATGATAGGCTTTGGATGTATGGACTATTTTTCTTGTTTAACAAGATCTCATAAACTTTAGAGTTATATATGAGATTGAGTTCCATGGGATATCCTGTTTGAATCCTCTATTAGGTATTATTGCAATTGTCCTCCATTTTTGTGACAAAAGGCTATTAAATCATCTACGGTATCATCAATGGATTGAAGATGTTCTATATGATAGAACTCATCAAGGAATTGGAGTGCTTGAAAACGGCACAAATATTGGAAAGCACTTTTTGCCGATATTTGGAAGCGCTTGGAAAAAGCTCGTATACAAGCATTTATGTAGGGCATTTTATACTTATCTTCCATTGTGGGACCTTTTGTTTTCTAATGATGCGAAGATAGCTTTTTTCTTTTAATCTAAAGTGATTTATTGCGGAAAATCGAGTCTTTCATAGAATGTATTTAGAAGCGTAGAACAACCAAAAACAATC
>UMFA01018141.1_pt1 | contig 11690 bp, 8 predicted proteins | sample 1964891 | NCBI WGS metagenome assembly UMFA01 (sample SAMEA4836034, study PRJEB28245) | human gut metagenome | biome: gut microbiome; material: fecal sample | place: Denmark | collected 2008
ATGAGAACGAGTTCGGCGAGTCTGCCGGCGTCGAGAAGACCCTGAAGACTGCTGCCGAGAAGTACGCCGACAACGAGACCATCACCGCTCTGGCAAAGACCGTCTCTGAGCAGTGGGCTGCCTATCAGGCCAACCCCACCGGCTATTTCGACTCTGTCGAGCTGATGGAGCTGGATACCATGATCGGCGGCAAGGGCATCAACGACCCCGAGCTGGTCGAGACCCTGTGCGCAAACTCCGCTGACGCCATCGACTGGCTGGACGAGCACGGCATCACCCTGCACAACGTCTCCAGCTTCGGCGGTGCATCCGTCAAGCGCATCCATCGCCCTGTGAACGCAGAGGGCAAGACCGTTTCCGTCGGCTCCTATATGATCCCCCTGCTGCAGGAGAACTGCGAGAAGGCCGGCGTCAAGATGATGCTGGACACCACTGCAACTGAGATCCTGACCGATGCCAACGGCGCTGCCGTGGGCGTCAAGGCCACCGGCGCTTCCGGTGAGACCGTCACCGTCAACGCCAAGGCAGTCGTTCTGGCTACCGGCGGCTTCGGTGCAAACCTCGACATGGTCGTCAAGTACAAGCCCGAGCTGAAGGGCTTCATGACCACCAACGCCCCCGGCATCCAGGGCCAGGGCATCGAGATGGCACAGGCCATCGGCGCTGCTACCGTGGACATGGACCAGATCCAGATCCACCCCACCGTTGAGGCCAACACCGCTGCCCTCATCACCGAGGGTCTGCGCGGCGACGGCGCGATCCTCATCAACGAGGAAGGCCAGCGCTTCATCGACGAGGTCGGCACCCGCGATGTCGTCTCCGCCGCTGAGATCGCCCAGACCGGCAGCTACAGCTGGCTGGTCGTCGATCAGGCCATGGCCGATGCTTCCAGCGTCATCCAGGGCTACATCAAGAAGGGCTACACCGTCACCGGCTCCACCTACGAGGAGCTGGGCAAGGCTATGGGCGTCGATGCCGCTGCCTTCGCAGAGACCATGGAGAAGTGGAACGGCTACGTTGAGGCCAAGAATGACCCCGACTTCGGCCGTACCAGCTTCGCCAACCCCCTGAACACCGCTCCCTACTACGCTGTGAAGGTCACCGCCGGTGTCCATCACACCATGGGCGGCCTGAAGATCAACGCCAACACTGAGGTGCTGAACGAGAAGGGCGAGGTCATCCCCGGCCTGTTCGCAGCAGGTGAGGTGACTGGCGGCGTCCACGGTGCAAACCGTCTGGGCGGCAACGCTGTTGCTGACTTCACCGTCTTTGGCCGCATTGCCGGTGCCGCTGCCAGCGACTACGCTGCATGAGCACCCGCAAGCAGCCTCGACCGGCAAAAGGTGCAAAACGCCTGAGCTGGAAGGCGAACCTCCTCTTCGCAGCCGTCATCCTGACGGCTGCTGCCCTGCTGGTCTTTCTGCTGCGTCCGCGCAGCAAGGCGGAACCGCTGGCAGCAGTCGTGGACTTCGGCGACGGCATCACCGAGGTGCTGCCGCTGGATAAGGACTACGATTACCTGTACGATGTGGGCAGCTATGTCGTTCATTTACAGGTAAAAGACGGCACCATCTCGTTTCAGGACAGCCAATGCCCGGACCATGTCTGTGAGCAGTTCGGCCAGCTGAGCGAGGAAGGTGCATGGGCGGCCTGCGTCCCTGCCGGGGTGTATGTGAAGCTGGCTCCGCTGAGCGAGGCCGAAGCCGCATCCTGACAAGACAAGATCATCCGAGACACCCGCAATGTTCTGCAAAGGACACTGCGGGTGTCTTTTTTGCATAAAAACCGGAAATAATTTTGTAAATAAAAGGTGAAATGAAATTTGGACGCTTGTGTATTTCAGAAAAATGCGATACACTACCAATAACGGATTTTTCGTGCAAAGGGGTCACGCTGCCCTTTTGCATACCATAGGAGGAAAAGCATGATCTGGAAAAAGAAAAAGGATGCGTCCGCTGAGGCTGCTGAGACCGCAGAAGCCAAGTCCGGTGTGTCTGCATTCGCCAAAAAGAACTGGAAATGGCTCGTGCCGGTGGTCGTCGTGGCGGCAGCGGGCGCTGTCTTTCTCATAGGCGGCGGGAATAAAGCTGCCAGCGGCGATGTGACCTACGCCGAGACGACGCCCGTCCGTCAGGATGTCTCCAACTCCCTGAGCGGCACCGGCACGCTGAACCCGGCCAATACATATACCGTCAAGTCTCTGGTGGACGGCAAGATCCTCACCGGCGGCTTTGAAGAGGGCGATAAGGTGGAAGATGGCGATGTGCTCTACACCATCGACAGCTCGGACGCCTCCACCAATCTGGAAAAGGCCAGCATCGCCCTGCAGCAGGCCCAGCGCAGCTACGACAAGACCGTAGACCTCCAGTATGTCCGCGCAGAGGTGGACGGTACGGTCAGCAGTCTCAAGGTCGCAAAGGGCGACCAAGTGACCAGCGGCCAGGAGGTGGCGGTCATCCGCGACAGCTCCAAGATGCTGCTGAACCTGCTGTTCCCGGCAGCCGACGCCGCCAGCTTCTCGGTGGGCCAGAGCGCCGACGTGGTGCTGGACGGCACCTTTGAGACGCTGAAAGGCACCGTCACCGCCGTCACCGGCACCGACGAGCTGAGCACCGGCAACCTGCTGGTGCGCACCGTCACCATCCGGGTCAACAATGCCGGCGGTCTGACCACCGCTCAGGCCGCTACCGCCAGCATCAACGGCGTCAGCTCCATCGCCTCTGCCACCTTTGCCTATCAGGCAGAGCGCACCCTGACCGCTCTGGCCAGCGGCACCGTTTCCGCCATCAATGTGCAGGAGGGCGACGCGGTCTCCAAGGGCGACATCCTCATCGAGCTGACCGGCGACGATCTGACCGAATCCATCCAGTCTGCTTCCGAGTCCCTGCGCAGCGCCGAGATCTCGATGCAGAACCAGCAGGACAATATGTCCAACTACACCATCACCTCGCCCATCAGCGGCACCATCATTGAGAAGGACGCCAAGCAGGGCGACGCCCTGACCTCCGGCAGCACCCTCTGCGTCATCTACGACCTGAGCTATCTGGAAATGGTCATCAATGTGGATGAGCTGCAGATCGGCGCACTGTCCGTGGGCCAGAAAGTCCAGCTCACCGCTGACGCTGTGACGGACAAGACCTATGTCGGCACAGTCACCCGTGTGTCCATGAAGGGCAGCTCCAGCGGCGGCACCACGACTTACCCCATCACCATCCGCATCGATGACACCGACGGCCTGCGCCCCGGCATGAACGCCAACGCTGAGATCGTCGTGGCCGAGGCCGGCAACGCCCTCGTCGTGCCGAATGCTGCCGTTATCCGCGGCGGCTATGTGCTGGTGAGCAAGAAGTCTCCCAGCGCAGCCAATGCGGTGGAAGACATGGACGCACCGGAGGGCTATGTCTACGTCAAGGTCGAGACCGGCGTCAGCGACGACAGCTACACCGAGATCAAGAGCGGCCTGCAGGAGGACGACACGGTGGCCTACGACACCAGCTCTGTGTCGGATGACTATTACAGCGACAGTATCTGGTAAGGAGGTGCCCCATGAGCGCTCTGATCGAATTTGAGCAGGTGTGCAAGTATTATCAGATGGGCGATACGCTGGTAAAGGCCGCCGACCACATCACGATGAAGATCGAGAAGGGGGAGTTCGTGGCCATCGTGGGCCAGTCCGGTTCGGGCAAGTCTACCTGCATGAACATCATCGGCTGTCTGGATGTCCCCACCCACGGCGTCTACCGGCTCAATGGCCGGGATGTGGGCAGGATGAACCGGGACGAGCTGGCGGATGTGCGCAACGAGATGCTGGGCTTCATCTTTCAGCAGTATAACCTTCTGCCCCGGCTGAACCTTCTGGAAAACGTGGAGGTGCCGCTGGTCTACGCCAACATCTCCCGCGCCGAGCGCCACAAGCTGGCCAGGGATGTGCTGGAAAAGGTGGGTCTGGGCGACAAGCTCAAGAACCTGCCCAACCAGCTCTCCGGCGGCCAGCAGCAGCGCGTTTCCATCGCACGGGCTCTGGTGCGCAACCCGGCGGTCATCCTTGCCGACGAACCCACCGGTGCTCTGGACTCCCACACCGGCCGCGAGGTCATCGGGATGCTTCAGCAGCTCCACAGAGAGGGCCATACCGTGGTGCTCATCACCCACGACAATTCCATCGCCGTGCAGGCGGAGCGAATCATCCGTCTGGAGGACGGTCAGGTGGTGTACGACGGCGACGCCCACGCGCCTGAGGCCATCGTGCAGCCCACTCTGTCCGGCGAAGCGGCACAGGAGGAAGCAAAATAATGGTATTAGAGACTTTCCGCCAGGCACTGCAGAACGTCTGGAGCAATAAGCTGCGCACCTTTCTGACCATGCTGGGCATCATCATCGGCGTCATGGCGGTCATCGTCATCGTCGGTCTGGGCAACGGCATGACCAGAAGCATGCGGGACAGCTTTTCCGCAATGGGAACCAACACCCTCTCCATCCAGATATGGGGCTATGGTTCCCGCACCGCGACGGTGGATGATCTGTACGACATCGTCAAAAAGAACCCGGAACTGCTTTCCTCCATCTCGCCGCAGCTGGATTTCAGCGACAACACCCCCAAGGTGGGCACGACGCAATACCGTTACGGTACGGTGTACGGCGTGGATGAGAACTACATCAAGTCGAAGGGCTACACCCTCGCCAAGGGCCGGAATATCCAGTATATGGACATTACAGACAACAAGCAGATCTGCGTCATCGGCGATTACATCAACCGCACGGCCTACGGCGGCAATGCGGTGGGCCAGACCATCAAGCTCGGCGCGTACAAGTTCCGCATCGTGGGCGTGCTGAAGGCCAAGATCTCCAATCACGACCAGCAGGAGGGCAGCGACGACGACAGCGTCTACCTGCCCTACACCACAGCCATGCGCCTTTCCAACGAAAGCTCGCCGGACTCCTACTCCGCCATCATGGTGGACGAGGGCCAGGCCAACGAGGCCAAGGCTGCGGTGGAGCAGGGACTGTATGACATCTTCAAGAGCGACAGTGCTTACTATGTCTACAGCGCCAGCGAGTGGCTGGAAGAGATGAACAAGATGATCAATATGGTCATCGTCATCCTCACCGGCATCGCCAGCATCTCGCTGCTGGTGGGCGGCATCGGCATCATGAACATCATGCTGGTGTCGGTCACCGAGCGCACCCGCGAGATCGGCATCCGCAAGGCCATGGGCGCGAAGGAAAGGACCATTCTGGCCCAGTTCGTCACCGAGGCAGCTACCACTTCGGCCCTCGGCGGCACGCTGGGCATCGTCCTTGGCTATATCGTGTCGGCCATCGCCAATCAGGTGCTTCCCATGTTCACCGATGGCATGGACGTCACGGTCAGCCCGTCCTTCAACTCCATCGTGGCAGCTTTCGGCATCTCGGTGTTCATCGGAGTGCTGTTCGGTTATCTGCCCGCAAAACGCGCCGCGCGGCTCAACCCCATTGACGCGTTGAGATATGATTAACCTCTCCGTCTGTGCCTTTGGCGCAGCCACCTCCCCTGACGAGGGGAGGCCTTGGCAGTACGGAAAGCTTTCTCTCTTCGCCAGAGGCTCCCCTCGGTAGGGGAGCTGTCGAGCGAAGCGAGACTGAGAGGTTTAACATTTTTTATAAGGAGATCACAATGAAAAAACGTCTTCTCGCATTTCTGCTGGCGGTCAGCATCGCAGTGTCGATGCTGGTGATGCCGGCATCGGCTGCGGGCAACAATACCGCCGTCCAGTTTGCCATCACGCTGGGTGCCATGGATTCCGAGCAGTCCGGCGCACTGGATGCAGCCGTGACCCGCGGCGCATTTGCCAGAATGCTGACCTCTTACTCTACCTACCGGGAGAGCGTCTCTTCCCAGGGGGCAGTGGGGACCCTCTACACCGACCTGCCCGGCTCCTCGGCATGGGCGCCCTATGTCCGCATCGCCGTGCAGCAGGGCTGGATGAACGGCTACACCGACGGTAGCTTCCGCCCGAACAATGCCGTCACGCTGGAAGAAGCCTGCACCGCAGTGCTCAAGCTGATGGGCTATAAGATGACCGACCTGAGCGGCGCGTTCCCCAACGCCCAGCTCAACAAGGCCGGCGAGCTCGGCCTGCGTGCCGGCCTCGACCGCCGTCAGGGCGAAGCGATGAACTACGAGGACTGCGCCGTCCTGCTCTACAATGCCCTCACCGCCAACAACGCCAGCGGCTCGGCCTACGGCACGACCCTGGGCTTTACCGTGAGCAATGGTCAGGTGGACGGCTCCACCATCCTGCTCAGCAGCCTGGAAGGCCCCTTCGTGGCTTCGGAGAGCACGGTGCTGCCCTTCGTCCCTGCCAGCGTCTACCGCAACGATAAGGTCTCCGGCTCCGCAGAGCTGAACAAATACGACGTCTACTACTACAGCGAGAGCCTCAAGACCCTCTGGGTCTATACCCGCCGTGCCGCAGGCCGCATCACCGAGGTGTCTCCCTCGGCCAGCGCTCCCGCTTCCATTACGGTGGCAGGCACCTCCTACACGCTGGGCAGCACGGCCATTGCTTCCCAGGTGTCCTCCCTCAACGGCGGCGGTGTCGGCCAGGTGGTCACTCTGCTGCTGGGTATGAACAATGTGGCCGCAGGCATCATCACTGGCGAGGAGGCCGACGAGGTCTTTTACGGCGTGGTGCAGTCGGCTTCCCGCAACCTCATCGACGAGGACAACAGCGCCGATGTGCTTCAGACCGTCAAGGTCCTGTGTACCGACGGCCTTGCCCGCGAGGTGAACGTAGACAAAAGCCTGAACTTTCCCACCGGCTGGCTGGTGGAAGTGCGGGTCAGCCCCGAAGGCGAGAGCGTGGAAACGATCGATGAGCGCTCCGTCAGCGGCACTGTGAACGAGAACGCCACCGCGCTGGGCGATAGAGCTCTGGCGGATGACGTGCAGATCCTTGATACGAGTACAGGGGGTGTGGCTGGGACGGTTCGCCCCAGCCGCCTATCGGGGGTAAACTTAAAGGCTTCCGATGTCCGCTACTACACCACCAACCCGCAGGGGCAGATCGACAAGCTCATCCTGAACGATGTGACCGGCGACCTGTGGTACTACGGTGTGCTGGACGATGTGAAGAATGTCGCCGCCAACTACAGCACCCTTCTCAGTGCCATCCAGGCTCAGCCGGGTGACGGTACCATTGATACCGATGCAGTCGTCAGTCAGGTGAAGAGCATCATGGTACCCACCACCACAGAGATCCTGTGGGGCGTTATCTCCGGCGACATCCTCAGCACCGCGTGGGAACGCCTGACCAGCAACACCGGCGCACTTCTGGGCCTCGGCTTCCAGCAGATCGCCAAGATCACCGGCACTCCCTTCAGCCAGATATTCAACTTCATCGGCAGTGGTGCGACCTATATCGGCTACGTCAGCGGCCAGCAGGTCAGTCTGAGCACTTCCATCAAGTATCCTGTGCTGGCCGGCGGCATCGCGGTCTGCCAGGAGACGACCGGCTCTGTCCGCAACATGGTGCAGCTGATGCCCATGAAGATCGACAAGGTGGGTGCGGCCAGCGTCCTTTCCTCCAAGGGCGAAAGGTTTGAAATGGCCGATGATACGCAGGTCTACCTGTGGTACAAGGGCCAGTATTACTACACCAAGCTCACTTCCGTCAACTCCGATGATTACTACCTTACCGGCTGGTACGACAACTTTGGCTGCGCGGCTGGCAAAAAGGTGCGCATTATCGTCGCCGTCAAGAAAGACTGATGACGGGCTACTACAGCCGCCCCGCACAGCTTGCCCGGCAGATGCGCCAGCTGCTTTTCCCGAGGCGGTGTCCCTGCTGCCGCAGGGTGCTGGGAACGCTGCCGTTCTGTGAGGTGTGTACACCGCGGCTGGAAGAGCTGCGCCGCGGCCCGGTCATGCGGCTGGACGCGAGCCGCCACTATCTGGGCGCTCTGGACGGGGCGGCTGCGCCCTACCGGTACGAGGGCGTCGTCCGCAGCGCCATCCTCCGCGCCAAATACGAAGGCGAAAGCTGGACGGCGGTGGAGCTTGGCGTGGAGATGACGGCCCGGCTGTTCGGGGCAGAAGTGGAAATGCACTTTGCAGAGCCGGTGCCGGGTCTGGTCTCCGGTGCGGCCATCGGTTACGACTGCATCGTTCCGGTGCCTGCCACCAGCCGTCGGCGCGGCTACAATGTGCCGGAACGGATGGCGCAGCCTCTGGCCCATGCACTGGGCCTCCCGCTGCTGCCAAAGGCGCTCTGCCGCGTCCGGGCCGGACGCCATCAGGCAGGACTCTCGCTGGACGAGCGTCTGGAAAATGCGGCCGGTGCCTTCCGGGCGCAGGAGCCGGAGCTCGTGGAAGGGAAGCGGGTGCTGCTGGTGGATGACGTCATCACCACCGGCGCTACCGCCGCAGCCTGTGCGCAGGCACTGCTGGATGCGGGCGCCCACAGCGTCTTTGCCGTGGCAATGGCAGTCACCGAAAATGAAATGGACGCACCATCGAGAGCTTCTGGACGATGAGCGAAAAATCCAGAAAAAATCCAAGAAAAATAAAAAAAGCGCTTGACAAAACGGCCTGCAGCGGGTATACTAATGGAGCTGTGAGCGATGAGCCACAACAAATATCCGGGTGTAGCGCAGTTTTGGTAGCGCGCTTGAATGGGGTTCAAGAGGCCGTGAGTTCGATTCTCGCCACTCGGACCAAACAAAAATAATCCGAACTTGTTTCCGATAGGAGATGGGTTCGGATTATTTGTTTTCTTCGGAAAATTTAACGCAGGTGTCCGTGGAAGATGAAATCCTCAGTATGGAGTAGTCATATGGTATAATAGTAAAATTTTGCGAGTTGACGATATTGAACCTTCGATATATAATATTAACGAGTGTGTGGCAAGATTTTGGGCCTGTGTTTCGCAGGCGTTGACGAATATGTGAGGGAGATTTGCATCTATCACATCTTGTTGTCGAGTGTAATGGCGTCCTTGCACGTCATCTGCATAATGAGTTGCCACACACTCTTTTTGTTTGAAGGAGCTTGCGTATGACAATATTTAATGGAATGAAAACTCGTTCTGATTTAGCCAGAGCCATGAATATCCCATTGAAAACACTGACATATATTTTATATGTTAAGGGCATAAACAACTATTACACAAGCTTTACAATTGACAAAAAAGATGGATCACAGCGTTTAATTGAAGCACCGCAAAAAGAACTGAAACAAGTACAAGTTGCTTTAGGAAAAATTCTTGAGGTGGAACAAAATAAATTATGGAAAGAAAAAAATATCCATCAGAATATTTCGCACGCATTTATTGCTAAAAAAGGAATTATTAGTAACGCCTCAATTCACAGAAATAAAAGATTTGTGTTGAATTTGGATTTAAAGGATTTCTTTTATAGCTTTCATTTTGGTAGGATTCGTGGATTTTTCTTGAAAAATAGAGAGTTTGCATGTTCTGAAGAAGTTGCAACGGTTATTGCGCAGTTGTGCTGCTATAATGGACGGTTGCCACAAGGTGCACCAACATCTCCAATTATTACAAATTTGATTTTTCAAATCGTGGATTGGAAAATTATGGCGTTGGCAAAAAATATAGAGTGGACTATTCAAGATATGCAGACGATTTGACTTTTTCTACTAACATGAAGACCTTTAATAACGATGCAGAGAAATTCATTAAAGAACTGGAACGAATTATCATGCGTTCAGGTTTCTTGATAAATGAAAAGAAAACAAGGCTGTGCTTCAAAGATTCTCGTCAGGAAGTCACTGGTTTAGTGGTTAATAAAAAAATCAACGTAAAACGAGAATATTATAGGGCTATTCGTGCAATGCTTAGCTCACTTTATAAAACAGGAACATTTACAATTGAGGAATCGGAGGGAAAAATAAGTCAATTAGAAGGTAGACTCTCATTTATTGATCAGATTGACCACTATAATAATATTCATAATGGTGCAACGAAATCATTAAACGCGCGAGAAAAGCAGTATAGAGATTTTCTGTTTTATAAACATTTCTATCATATGGACAAACCAGTTGTTGTCACAGAGGGAAAAACAGATGCTAGATATATTAGAGCAGCATTAAAAAAGTATTATGCTGAGTACCCGGAGCTAATTCGGAAGGATGAAGAGGGAAGGTTCGAATATAAAATTTCTTTTTTCAAAAGAACGGATAAGATATCATATTTATTTGGAATGGCAAAAGATGGTGCTGATTCAATGACCAAAATATATAATTTGTATTCTGGAAAAGGCGGTGCACCAAATCTATACGATAAGTTCCATAGAATTTGCGCCAAATCCGCCCAATGGCCGACTATGTTACTGTTTGATAATGAAATGAGTGGTGAAAGAAAAAAGCAACCAAAGCCATTGAGAAAATTTGTTCGAAATTTTGATGGACATTTAGGTGAAAAAATCATAATTTCGATAGAAGAAAAGCAACACGCATTGATTCTTGATGATTCTAATTTGTATTTGGTAACGATTCCTCTTGTAAAAGGTAAAACAGAATGTGAGATAGAAGACCTTTTTGATGAAAAGACATTAGGAATAAAAATTGCAGGAAAGAGCTTTTCATGTTCAGGGAACTTTGATGAGAAAGTACATTATGGAAAAGATATATTTTCGAAATATGTATTAAGCCATTATGAAGAAATTGATATGGAAAATTTCAAAGCGCTATTAAATACAATTCGTAACGTTATTATAGAATACAAAGAGGCAATCAGGTAATTTAAAAAATATAAAACAAAAAAGGGTGCGCCCACCCGGACGCACCCTGCAAAAATCCACACACGATAGCGATATGTACAACAGGGCGTTCCCCATTGGGAACGCTCTGTTTTTCTTTGCTGGGGGCATGATGAGCCTGCTCCGCCTGCCACGCGGCAAGCTCGCGTTTGCGCAGCGCAGCGGAGCAATGAAAGCCCCAGTGGGGCTTTTAAGCGACCGAACGGTCTTGCGTTAACAAGATGGAGGGGCCTCGCCCCGACAAGTGACCGTTGTCCTTCCTCGCTGTTCCAGCAGGCGAGGATAGCCGGGTAGAATGCCCGTGCCAGACGTTCGATGGCTTCATCTGGATAGGGGAAAGTGTTCGTGGACTTTTTCTTTTTGTTCAAACGCACGCTCCTTTGATCGTCCCACCGTGGCAAAGCTGGGCGAGAAAATCAAAGTTCCAATTTTTATCAGGCGCAAGGGCGCGGATGCTTTCCGCCCTGCTCTTGCGGCTGGTGGCTCGTTGATGGCTTACAAGTGCCTGTCGTTATGCGATTTCTTTATCGTTCAGCATCTCTTCAAACTGTGCCATATACGCTTTGTGCTGCTTGAGGATTTTTAGCGTTTCAGTTTTGGCGTAGGAATCGTCCGGCAGCTTAGGCAAGTATCTCATCAAAAAATCAAAGTCCTGCTGAATCCGCCGGACAGCGACTTCCAGTGCGGAGTAGTTGATTTCAGAGTAGTGTGAGTAGCTCGACTGCGGAGCGGGACGGTCTTCCGGGTGCAGAATCTCGTGCACGATCTGCTTGCGGTTCGGGAAATCGGCTCTGGCGAGGCGGTGCATATTGGCATCACGGACTTTGAACTGCCCGGACAGGATCTTTTCTTTCGTACCGGGCATCATCTGCTCCATAATCTCTACGCCACACATGAATTTTTCAGAACGGGCAACGTAGGATTCGCTGACATTG
>UMFA01022225.1_pt1 | contig 11635 bp, 21 predicted proteins | sample 1964891 | NCBI WGS metagenome assembly UMFA01 (sample SAMEA4836034, study PRJEB28245) | human gut metagenome | biome: gut microbiome; material: fecal sample | place: Denmark | collected 2008
GGCAAAAAAATGCGATTAAAAGAAATACGTACCGGAAAAGGGCTGTCGGTTCCTCAGCTTGTAGAGCTTTCCGGAGTGCCCCGCCGAACAATCCAGGACTTGGAATCCCGTGGCGACGGCCGGATATCAACGGCAATCAAATTAGCTGATGCTCTCGGCGTCACGCTCGACGAACTATGTCGAGATGAACACATATGATTTTCACAAAAGCACTCCACATTTTGTATTTATCCACTTTTTATGCACAATATGTTGATAAACCAGAAGCCTTCGCAATCATGCGGAGGCTTCCAGAAAAGGAGAGTATGGCAGTTCTTTTACCCATTTCCATGCTATCATAATATCACGGATGTACCCCCTTCTAGTTCCCCACTTTTATCTTTTTTGTGCTAAAAGATAAAAAAAGTATCTCCTTGTGTCATAGAATTTTGTTCTTGATAACGGAACATTCATATATTCGTAGGGGACTCCTTCCGTTACACTCTTGAGCAACCATTGATAAATATCTGCATCCGCTTCTATAGCCGTCTGCTCTATCAGTTCAATGTCCGCCCGCAGCATAGTATTATGTATAGCTGCTCTTTCCACGGGATTTCCGGACATATTCCCTTTTGGCATTCCATCATTAACAATCGCATTCAGGCCATACCCTTTTTCAAGTTCTCTCTTTTTTTCAGCGTACTGCATACAGAAATACTTTAATTCATTGTATTTGGCGCGGGATATATTATAGTCGCTTAATTTCATGTCCCTCTTTTTTATCTTGTCCAATGGTACCGCCTCCTTGCAAATATGGACATCCCCAACACTTTCTGAATATATTCCCTTTCCGGGTTCTTTGACCGTCACAGAATCCTCTGCCATTATCCATATAACAATGTCTTATGATGATCCCCTCCTGTATCTCTCATCTGGACACAGCGACGTATACGCATACGCTGGCATCCGCGCGGACCATACTTCCAGCTTCGGCCCTCGGATCGCATCCATGTCACTAGCTGCCACTGCTCTGGCTCGTTGTTGTCGATTCGCTCGTCTCTGGGTCTCTGACTTTACAATCCCCAAGCCGCATCCCTTCTTTCTGCCCTCGTAATAGGGCAATCATGTATTCCAGGTATGGATTTTTCTTTTGCCACATGGCCTCCTTCGCCTCCTCATGGGTAGTCCGTGCAGCTTTCGCCAGTTATTGCTTTTCAAGACCGGAAATAATATATTGGCGATTGACTTTGCCAGTTCTACTATGCTTTTAGCCAGGTTCACAAACGCCTCTACTACCCTTCCTATTGCCTTATTTAGATCTTCCATATTGGTCCCCCCTGCGCTAAATGTCAGTTTAGATGAATAACCTTGTCAATGTCATGCAGAGAAAAAGCACATCCATTTACAACAATTTCTCCATCATCAACGCGCAGATCTTCCAGTGTTCCACTATAATGAGTACCATTATGGAAAACTACATCTATTTCGTCACCAATCTTGTAAAATTCTGTATCATATTCAAAACCCCAAAATACATTCATATCCCGCTCTCCTTCCTCCGATTCTCCCGGAAATCTTAATTTTCTCCCGCAATACAACAACTACTTGTTTAATACCACAACTGTTTACTACAACTAACGTCTTAATCTTCCCAACTAAACTTCTCATGCCATATCTGCTCTCTTGGAAGCTGTTCAAAGGATTCCCGGCATATCTTTGCTGCTCCTTTTCCTCTGTGTCCGGGCCTCATATCTCCCAAAACCGAACAGGTGCAGTAATCATCCAGGTCAAGAAGCTTATCACATCTACTGCACTGATACGCTTTCATTCGCTCTCATCTCCGTTTTGCCGTTCTACATATTTCTCAACTTCCATCAGATCCATCTCCTGCCGTTCTGGGTTATATTCAATACATAACAGTGTTTTACAGCCCGTACAGATCCCAGTACCGACATTCCAGCCTATTTGCATAGCAACACTTTTGCAGATCCAAAGTTCTTTGCCACATACCGGGCATATGCCCTTGTATCTTTTCTCGTCCATCCTGCTGTCTCCAAAACCTTAATATTCATCTTCTCCAATTCTTTCGAATCGGAACGCCTGCTTAACATCAGGATACTTATCTGTATCTACTTTGGACAAAAACATATCTAACGGTCTAACCCATACTTGGCCTGAATCTTTAAAATTCTTATAGACAACCATTATTTCGTTGCTTTCGCTATGTACAGCCAGATCCGTCACCAGATAGATTTCTCCTTTAAAATGCCTGTACCGGAACCCAACCATTACGCTTTTCATTGCGTTTGCCTGTTCCTGTATGTTTATTTCATCCATTGGATTCTCTACCATGTACATCCTCCTTCAAAATCTTAATTTTACATAGGCATAATCATAATTGCCAAAAAGAGCATTCCCAACATAATCAAAAAAAGTTCTAAATCTTCTGGCTTCATACTTCTATCTCCAAAACCTTAATTTTCTTTCTCGCCCTGCCCCTGTTTGCTTTTATCTTTCAGCATCCGTCTCATCATCCGGTTGGGGGCGGCAGTTTCAGCCATGCCGCCCCTTCTGCATCCAAATTGCTTGCTGTACGCTGTCAGACCCAACGCCATACCAGCAGCCATAGTTTTACTTGTCCTGCTTTTTCCCATTGCTTACCTCATTCTTTATTCTTCTTCTCTTTCTTCCCAGTTCTCGCAACAGTGACTATAATCTGTCCAATCTGTGCAGTAATCACTCTCACCATTGGCGCATACCCAGTCATCTGATATATCTTCATGCCTGCGCCATCTGCAGGTTCCACAGCATTTTCTCATCGTTTCTCCTCCTGATACGGTGCCGGCAGTGGCTTCCAAGCGATCACTTTTACCTTCGTAAAAATACGTTCTTTTTCACACTTCCATCTTCCATCTACCGTGTATGATGTGTCACATATTATTGATCCATCTTCCAATTCAAGCATTACATTAACTTTATCCGACTTCCTTTCAAACATTGATTCCGACCATTTATCAGTGCCTTTTAACTTTGCAAATATTGATTCTTTTTCTTTGGGCAGCCTGTCTTTCACTGAAATCCACTCGCTATTTACATTTCCAATACAAGAATGATCGCTGTTCTGTTTTGCGGCATTTGTAGCAGCCACAATCACTTCCATTGCATCCTGAAGGGATACCGCAAGCATCACTCCTGACTGCATATCCCTGATCGAAAAAATGCCAATCTCCATGCTTGCAGAAATATGAGCATCGCTCTTTTCTCTCTGCTGAAATGCAGCTTTTCCTTCTGCCGGATTCTCCAGAAAGTCCGTTCTAATACATTCAGCCACTCCAATTACTCCGTCCCTAGGTCCATCCTGGGGATTGCTCGGTCTTCTGATTTCCATTGTCTTGTCCTCCTTAATCTCTGATCGGAAGCGGTACACTAACTTCATCTCTTACGATGGTAACTCGCCCTTCCGTAATAATCGCTGTTGCGTGTGGGTCGAAATGCTTGTTGAGGTATTCCAGCATGGGGGTTGCTGCATCCTTCAGCTCCTGAGAAGATTCTTCTTTTACCTCCGTATGATGGTCTGTTTTCCCCTGTACGACGTAAATAGCACACAGGCTGTCTATTTGCTCCGGTTTCATCCGTACCTCTTTCGTAGAAGCAAGTACCTCTTGATGAATCATCCCAGTTAATTCCTCAACATCTCTGGCTGCTGCATTGGGATTTGGTGCTTTACTGATTTTGTCCAACAATTCCTTCTTGCGTTCAATCCACATCTTTTTGTAAACATCCATGATTAAAACTCCTCTCTTGGCTCCTCATAGCCATATCCATCATCCTCGTAGCGACCACCAAAAGGTAAGTCATCCGGCGCAATATCCTCTTCTGGAGAATTCATTCCATCAAAAGCATTGGACATATCTTCAGCCGCTTCCGTATCGCTTTTAGAAGTTTCCTCGCCTTCTTCTGTCTCCGACTCTTCACATTCTTCGCCGGAAGGCCCAGGCAACGCTACAATCTGCCTTCCTTCGATAGCTAACGGCTCTGCTCCTTCCCCGCAATTATCTTCAGGATCATTGACGCACTGAAAATCAGCATCAAAGATTGACCTCTGTGTGGTGTTGGCAATCGGCTTAACAACAAACTCTTTCAGTTCATCATCCCATACCATTTCCATTCCTTCATAGTTAATCCCACCCTTAGCTTCATCCTTGATCTGCATCATGGAGCCAATCTTGTGTGTAAATGTAGGAGATAAAATCTTTCTGGTTTCACCCTCGATGTACGGATCTGTATTCTTGATAAAATCCTGTTTAAGCGAAATATCAATCTTAATCGTAACGCTGCCTTCAAGGCTTCCCTTCTCGACCATATTCTTCAATAATTTCTGCATCACACGGTCCGCATCACGCTGCATTCTTTCAAATGCACTGTCGGCAATATGTCAGTTTTGATGTGCAAATAGCCACCATAAAACCAAAAGATACAACGTCCATACAATATTGTCGCACTCTCTATCCCACTGAAGCTCTTTATATTGCATCCACTCTAATCCGTACCAGATAGCAGATATTGCCATATTTACCGTTAACGCCTTAATTAGTGCCATTTCACACCTCCTAAATCTTAATTTAATAGTGTTTCTCTTCTGTCTGTCCTGTATCTTTTATCCTGCACTGTATCCCCTCCGTTTTAGATCACATATTTCTTATGGCTTGTCTTAACTGCTTCCTGGGCGCTCACCGCATAAATGGTTGTAGTTTCTATATTTTCGTGTCCCAGCATAATCTGCACCTGCTCAATCGGCATTCCCCGGTTCAGCGCCATCGTCGCTGCCGTCCGGCGGAATCTGTGTGGATGCGTATCATTTACCCCGCACTTTTCTCCCAGCTCACGAATCTCCTGCCCCATACGGCTTACCTGAAGCCTTGCATGCGGTTGGTCATGGGATACAAACATTGGTTTCTGATCGTCGTCCCTGGAACTTAAATACCTCTCCAGCGCCGCTTTGGCCCTTGCATTCAGGTATACCGTCCGTTCTTTTTTTCCTTTCCCATACACAATTATTTCATCGTTATCCAGATCGCCCCGGTTCATGCCCGATACCTCCGATATACGGCAGCCCGTTGACAGCAGCGTTTCTATAATGGCGGTCAGTCTCAGGTCAGAAGCGGCCTCGTAACGCATCAGCTCAAGCTCCGATTCCTTGAATGGCTTCTTTACCCGTTTTTCTACACGGATTTTTTTGATTTTAAGCATGGGATTTTTTTGTATATACTCTTCTTCATGGAGCCATCCAAAAAAAGAACTTAACACCCTGCGTATGTTATCAATATTGCTGTCTTTGTTTCCATCACGTTCTTTTTTTACAGCCAGATAATACCGGATATCATTCGTTGTAATCTGATCCAGGGGTTTGTTATTCAGGAAGCCGAGAACGTTTTTTATAGTCTGTCCATAATACCGCAGCGTCTTTTTGGTGCATCCCTGAATGTTCTTCACTACAAAAAACATCCTGACAGCCTCTTCATTTATCCCTTCATCGCAGACCGCTACATCTGTGTTTGTAATCTTTATCAGGGAATAATCGTGTAATTCCATCCACAAAAGGTTCCTCAGTTTTATGCTTTCTTCCGGTGCAAGATTCATTTTCTGTGATACGGCATTGATGAGCTGCTCTTTCTCGTCCATCATATCAGCATCCCTGCCTTCCCCGGAGTATACAGCACCCGCTCCGCCGGATATCCCCTGCCCGTGTAAGGTTCGCTTAATGTGTCCCCCTGCACGCATATGGCCCGGATTCCCAGCAGGGACAGCTGCAGGTAGCACATATATACCCCTTTCCAGTCGATGTCCTGGGCTACTACCTCCAGTTTTCTCTGATAGTCGATTCCCTGCTTTTTTAATGCGGAGGCTACAGCTATTATCATGCCGCCACCTCCGCAGGAAGGTTCATTCAGTCGGATGATGCCTCTTTCGTCCGCTTCCGGAAGTGCAAGCATGGCGCACACCTCACTCAAATGGTACGGGGTAAAGAACTGCCCTGCTGACTTGCTTCCCATCCCAGCCTCCATGTAGATCTGTCCGAGAACGTCCGTCATTTCATACTCCAGCGTTTCGGTCAAAAGGGTAAACATCTGTACCAGCAGATCACGTTCCTTCGGGTCATAGCGATTCATAGTTTCAATGTATTCCTGTTCCCGCTTTTTCCAGACTGCATTATGGTTCAGTGCGATTGTATTGCTGATCGCCAGTGCGCAGCATCTGATCCAGTCACAAAATACCTCATACGAGGAATACTTCCCTGATATACTGTTTATAATTTTGATAATATCTTTCTTTCTGTTCATCTGCGAAAGGAACCTGCTATAGCGTTACCCCGGCCGGAGGTTCCGGCTCCTTTCTTAATTCGTTCCAGCTTTAGCCGTCATTACCTCAGCTTCATAGTCAAACACCAACGTCATAACCTTTTTGCATTCCAAACATATTCCTCTGCCTCCATCAGCAATCCCCCATGTGTGAACAATTGATAAACACGCATACTGAGTCTTTCCGCAATACGGGCAGGTTATCCTGTATCGTTTATTGACGTTTATTACATCTCCATTTTTCATTCCTTCTCCTTTAAGCAAATGGCAGCCCCTCATCCTCTATCCCCTCAGGGATGCTCATAAAACCGTCCCCGATATCGGTTCCCTGTGCAGGTCTTTCCGTCGGTGCGGAATGGCCTCTGCTGTCCGCAAACTCCTGCTCGTCCACTATGACCTCTGTTGTATATACCTTCTGTCCGTCCCTGTTGACATAGCTTCCTGTCTGGATCCGTCCGGATATCAGTATCCTCTGCCCCTGCCTGAAATGCTTCTCTGCAAATTCCCCAGCACGGTCAAATGCCACGCAGTTGATAAAGTCTGCGGTCTGATCAGAATTTCCGCCCTGGCTTTTACGGCCTCTTCGGTCTACTGCCAGAGTGTACCTTGCGATTGCTATCGCCCGTTCTCCTCTCGACCATCTCACTTCCGGATCTCGTGTAAGGCGTCCCATCAGTATTACTTGATTCATCGTCTTTTTCTTTTCCTTTCTCCAAAAATGGATTCATACTCTGAAATTTCTTTTCTATCTACCAGGAATCGGGTCTCATACCAGATATTTCCTGTGTTTCCCCGGTAGAATATATAGATCCTGTTTCCTCTCTGCTGCTTCCCGATCGGTTCCACTGGTTCACCGTCCGGCTTGCTTTCTATGCTCCTGGCTTCTTTCATAAAATCCATTAGGTTTCCTCTGTATCCAGATAGTTTTTTCCAAACACCAGCACAAACTTTTTATGGCTATATTTCTTCTCAAACTCCCTCTGCCCGATCTGATGAAGAGCCAGCATCTTCCCCGCATCCCCGTGCACTCCCCTACGGTTATCCCGGTGGCATACCGGACAGAGATGGACGGTCAGGCCGTATTTTTCAGACCATTTCCTGTTAGGCCCCCCAAATATATGGTGCTTTTCCAACTGTCCCCAGGCGCCGCAGAGGAAGCATCTCTCAGCCGGATTCCGCTCAACTATGCTCTTCATCGACAATCCGCCTTATAATCTCTGCCAGTCGCAGTGCAATCCCCTCTGCCTGCCCTGCGTAGGAAACCGTTCCCGTACGCATCCACTGGGCCAGTTCATCCGCCAGCCGGATTCCCTCTGCCCGGAGTGTTTCCCTGGGCTGCAGCACTTCCGTCCCGTCATGGCATACAATACAGCTTTCCGGGACAGCTCCCGGATATTCCTCCAGTTCCATCTGGTGCTCCTGAGGGATTTCCGGCAGAACGGATTCTTCGGGAGGTGCTTCCTGTTCTTTCTCTGCTTTCTGTTGTACCGGTGCAACTGGCGGTTTTTCAGATTTCTGTGGTTTGGGCGGAATCTCTTTCTTTTGGGGAGGCTCCGGATTCTTTTCGGGTTTCTGATCCGGTGTTTTTTCCGGAAATGGAATCCCATAGTGCTGTTCATATGCCTGTTTGGGCTCCACCGTATAAGGGCACAGCTTCCGCAGAGCTTCCACGCAGTCTGACCATCCGTAGGATTCCTTTTCCATGGTTCTAACATTCATGAGAACCGGATTCTGGTCACTCCCCTTAATGGCAAGGATCAGCTTTCCTGTTCCGGGAATCCGGGCAGCTTCGGCCGCTGTGCCGCTGGGGGCCAAAATATCCACCGCCATACGCTCCCTGTCTGTGCTCAGATACAAATTACGAATCTGCAGGTACTTTTCCGGATGCTCCCTGAAATACACTTCCATCCACTGATCCAGAAGGGAGCCGCCACTCTCCTCCGGTTCTTCCATCATAACCTCAAGGTCGGATATCTTCTCCTCCTCGCGGATCTCCTTTTTTACCGTCTGGATAGCGGATCGGGAAAGTTCCTCCGGCAGCACCTCAATGATCTCATCCGGAAGGGTGAGCAGTTCTCCCAGCTTGGCCACACCGTACCCCTGGAACTGCTCTTTCAGGCGATCCGAATACCCGCCTTCGGAAAACCTGCGGTTGATCCCGATAAAACGGGAAGCCTGTGACTTGTCAATCTTATACTTGGCATAGGCAAATTCTTCCATGCTGGTGTATCCGGAGCCTTCCAGGATATCCGTATCAAGGGCATATCGGAGCATATATCCGATCCGTACAAACCCCAGTTCTACCCGATCTACCTCCTGATCGAACGCCTTTTCATATTCTGCAAAATCCGTAAAGCTGGCCCCCTGGGGCCTCCCCTGTATCATCTCGTCCATTAGATTGCCTCCATAAAATCTTCTTCCAGGCCTTTCAGAACCCGGATATTGTTCTTTTCTCTCAGTTCGTTTATGTTCTGCTGCCGTTTCTGTGCGCTGATATGAGCCAGACGGCGGTCTTCCTCATTGAGCCGCTTCTTGATTTCTTTCTGCCACTGTCTTAAGAATCCCCGGATCTTCTCAATGTCCGGCTCCTCGTCATACTCTGACCGGTGCTGGCGGATAGTTCCCCCAGGTTCTACCTCGATGGTATAGTAAGGTTTGTCCGGGGCCTCTGTGCGGCGCAGGAAACAGATATAGGTCTCCTTCTGCATGATCCGCTCAAAATAGCGCTCGCTGGATCCTACGCAGTGATGGAGGGCCGCTCCCTCCTGCATGATCTCCATAAGCCTTGCAGGTACTCTGATGATGTACTGATCATCCCTGTATTCGTACCGCTCCCGAATCTCTGCAAGGTGTTCCTCTGCCCCCGGGTACTTATCACGCATCTCCTCTGCTGCCTGTTCCCGTTCGATTTCCAAAAGCTCTTCCTGGCGGATCCGGCACTCCTCTACCACCTCATCATGGCGGCGCTTCAGTTCCCTGGGCCGAAATATCATCTCGTCCTCCGTGTGTTTCCCCAGTCTTTTGCACATACTCAGGTAATCCTTCCAGGCAGTCAGGACAACATAGCAGCTTTTTCCCTTGTAGGACTCTTTCTGCTGTCTCTGTATGTAATGCATAATCTGGCATGGGTTCATTCGGCCCAGAATGAATGACAGCTGCTCTTCATCCACCCTCTGTCTGTCCAGCCATTGCAGGGTAACATCATCTATTTTCTTCCCCTCACACTCAGACCAACGCAGCCATTCCAGAATCTGTTCCCCTCCGTCTATCTGGCGGAAGCGATTGATCTTCTGGCGGTCCTCCAACGCGAAAACATCTTCGATGCATTCCCCATCCAGAGCCAGAGAACCACTGTACCGTCCCGACCAGATGCTTACAGCTGCTGCCGTTTCCCGGAGCATCTGGGAGAAGCGTCCTTTAAACAGATATTCTATGACTCTGGGCATATCCGGCTCCCGCAGACCTGCAATCAGCAGCTTGTTATAGTCCAGCTTCTTTCCTGCCTCAGCTAACTGGGGGAACAGATCCATCCATACGCTGTAGGCTGTTCCCTTCAGAGCTTCCCTGACCCCTTCCGGATACAGATAGGTCTCCCGGATCCGACGGTTGCAGGGGTTATGCTCGTCAAAACATGCAGGGTCAGGATCCCAACAGTTTTTGTTGATATAGGCATAGTAAATCTTGGTGGGACGAACCTTATAATTTCTCTGGAATATAAGCCGTATTCCCTCTGAGTGGACTGTTTTCTTTCCCCTGGCGCTCCATTGGAGTTTTACATCAATATGCCTGGATACGCTGGTGTCCAGTGTCATGTTCTGGATGAGCATCGCCTGCGTCTCATACGTCATGTGATCCGTCCGCCTTTTAACCGTCACAGCCTCTCCGCAGATGGGACATATGGCTCGGTCATTATGTCTTGCTTTTCCTCCCTCTGCCCGTTCCCACTTTTGCTCCGGAGAAGTGTTCCCACAGGCAGTACAGCTATAAGAGGCTCCTGTCTTATCGTAGAAAGCATATTCCTGTCCATGAGCAGCCACCCGAAAGAGCCATTCGGTAAAATCGTCCGGTATCGGTGGAATCTGTGCCATTAAGCGTTCTATCCGGTTCCTGTGACTTATCCGGCGGTTATCTCTAACCTGTTCACTGTAATCTGACTCCCGGTCATAGATCCGGCAAAATATATCGGACCCGTTCCATTTGGTCTTAGATGCAATCGCATCCTTCGCTCTCTGCTCATCCTCCATACAGTCAAAGCTGAGACGTTTTTTCAGATTGATCGACCGGTAGCACCACGGATCATGTTCTACCATTGTATTAAGTCTGGCCTGTCTCCACACATTTCTTTCTGCATCCCAGTATTCATACTCTCCCGTAGCTGTATTCATGCAGTAGCGCCCCCGCAGAACCCGGTCATTCCAATAGTTCAGGACCAAAACATTCCCTATGAGCTGCGTTGTAAGGATCTCCCCTTTTTTTCTGGTTTCAGAGGCCGGATGAGCCAGTATCGTCTTCCGTTTCATGATTCCACCTCCTGAGGCTCACGTTCTTTCAGGGTGTACCATGTATCCGGCTTGATATTGCCTTGTACAACAAACAGCTTGGCATCCTCGATCAGTCCCCCGTCTTCCCGGATCAGCCCCAGGATTGCCCCTGCGGCTCCCCTGACCTTCGGATGCGGCCCTCTGGCGATTGCCACGGCTCCCGAAGTCTTTGCCTCTGCCCGGTCCTGTGCCACCTGCAGCATATCCCCATTCCGCTCCCACGGCCTGAGCGGATGTCTGACCATGTACATCATGGCGTGACCTGCCATCTCCTTAACGTTTAATTCCCTTACCAGTGTCATTTCCGTACAGGCAAGCTGAGTATCATCTCCTCCCAGCTCATCCAGGCTTCCAGAAGCTTCTACCAAAAAATACCGGTTCCCCTTGCCTAATGGATACCATCTCAGGCATTCCAGAGGGTTCTCCGCACAGTGAAGCCCTCGATCCTGGCACTTGGAGGAATCTTCTTTTATGGTCTGGCCTGCCTCGTACTGGAACGTTCCCCTGCCGAATGTACAGGTCAAGTCCTCTTTAAATCCTTTGTATGCAAGCATCTCACTGTCCTCCCATGTAGTAATCCGTAATAATCTGTTTTGCCTTTCCCATCCCCGGGATTCCAAGAGTGACCCGAAAGCTGATTCCGGCCGCTTTTGCAATCTCTTCCGGCACCGGGTGCTGATTCTTAAAACTCCATGCCAAAATGGCCGCAATGCACCCTTTCAGGCTCTTTCCTCTGCGGCGGACTGCCTCTGCCAT
>UMFA01034121.1_pt1 | contig 11599 bp, 8 predicted proteins | sample 1964891 | NCBI WGS metagenome assembly UMFA01 (sample SAMEA4836034, study PRJEB28245) | human gut metagenome | biome: gut microbiome; material: fecal sample | place: Denmark | collected 2008
ACCATCTACCGCAGCGGCACCCCTACAGTAGCTCTGGCGGCCTCCCTCGAGACGGCTCTGAGCTCTGCGGTAAATGAGCTGCCGGAGCGTTCTGTCCGGGTGAAAGAGGCAAATCTGTATCTCCGCACCGCTCTGAGCAAGTACCCAAAGGTCCGCATCAACAGCCCGGAGAGTGCCATCCCCCACATCCTGAACCTGAGCGTTGAGAACGTCAAAGGCACCGTGTTCCAGCGGGAGCTGGACGCGGAGGGCGTCTGTGTCTCGGTCAAGTCGGCCTGCTCGTCGGACGGCCTGCCCTCCCGGGCGGTGTTCGCCGTCAGCCGCGACCGGAAGAACGCCCTCTCCTCGTGGCGCATCAGTCTGAGCCACCTGACCACGCAGGAGGAGCTGGACGGCTTTCTCCGCGCCTTTGACGCCTGCTGCACCCGGCTGACCCAGCTGTGAGAAAAAGAAAGGACAGAGCCATGAAACGCGAAATGGAACCTTACCAGCTCATTGAGCGGAGCATCATCAAAAAATACCGCAAGGAGCTGTGGACCCCCTTCATCGTAGCGGTCAAGCGCTACGAGCTCATCAAGGCCGGTGACAAGATCGCCGTCTGCATCTCGGGCGGCAAAGACTCGATGCTGATGGCAAAGCTGATGCAGGAGCTTCAGCGCCACAGCGATGTGCCCTTCGAGCTGGTCTTCCTCGTGATGGACCCCGGCTACAACGAGATAAACCGCCAGAAGATCGAGTCCAACGCCGAGCTGCTCCACATCCCTGTGACCATCTTCGAGAGCAACATCTTCTCTGTGGCCAACAACACCGACAAGAACCCCTGCTATCTCTGCGCCCGGATGCGCCGCGGACACCTCTACAGCAAGGCCAAGGAGCTGGGCTGCAACAAAATCGCACTGGGCCACCACTTCAACGACGTCATCGAGACGACCGTCATGAGTATGTTCTACGGCTCTCAGCTGCAGGCCATGCCGCCCATGCTCCACAGCACCAGCTTCCCCGGCATGACCCTCATCCGCCCGATGTACTGCATCCGCGAGGAAGATATTCTGGCGTGGAAGCGCTACAATGAGCTGGAATTCATCCAGTGCGCCTGCCGCTTTACCGAAAACTGCACCATGTGCGACAACGGCGGCGGCGGCTCCAAGCGGCAGGAGACGAAAATCCTGCTCCGCCGCCTCAAGCGGGATAACCCCAACATCGAAAACAGCATCTTCCGCAGCATCCACGCAGTGGCGCTGGATACCATGCCCGGCTACAAGTCCGAGGGTGTGGAGCACAGCTTCCTCGAGCGGTTCCATGCGCAGGAAGAAGCATTCAACGAAGAGTAATATAATACCCCCTTGGATGAGTCATATACCGGTCGGCGGTATAATTCCCTTCCCTTTTTAATACACAAAAAAGCCCCGGTAAATGCATTTCTGCACTTACCGGGGCTTTTCCATGCCACCGGCGGGGCTTGAACCCGCACTCTGTCTCCAGAAAGGGATTTTAAGTCCCTCGTGTCTGCCAATTTCACCACAGTGGCTTCTGAATGAGCTGCCGCTCACGATCCTGCGAGCGACAGCTCATATAATACAATAGAAATGCTGTTTTGTCAAGTTTACACTTTGCCGCCATGCAGCTCTGCGTACATCTTGGAGCGGCACTCCGCCACAGCAGGGGTCATGTTGACGTAGTGCTTGTGGGGCATCTCGATGCGCAGCTCGCTCTCCCAGGTCTCCTCGGTGAGCTGCTTGGCGATATAGGCCTTTTTCTCCGCAATGGAGGGCAGCTCGATGGCCAGCTCACCGTTCAGGATATGCGGCACCAGCAGCTGCTTGACGCGAGTGGGAACGATGGTGACGGTGCGCTCGATGGCATCGGAGTCGAGGTTGACCATCGTGACCGGCTTGCCTGCCTCGATGACCTCGCCTTCCATGGCGATGAGGTCGCACTGCGCCTGGCCGTTCTCATCGTAGAGACGCCACGGCATCTTCTTGCCGGGGATGATGGCCTTGCTGGCGGAGTCGGAGCACTTCATCTTGGGCTGATAGCTGCCGTCGGGGCGCTTGACCGCCACCAGCTTGTACACGCCGCCGAACACGGGGTCCGAGGCCGAGGTGATGAGGTTCTCGCCCACGCCGTAGGAGTCGAAGTGTGCGTGCTCGTACAGCTCCATGTTGGCGATCTTCTTCTCGTCCAGACCGTTGGAGGCCACCAGCTTGATGTAGGACTTCCCTGCTGCATCCAGTGCCTTGCGCAGGCGCTTGGAGCCTCGGGCCAGGTCACCGGAATCGATGCGGGCGCTCTTGACGCGGCGGTTGGGGTCATCAGGATATTTCTCAATGAGGTAGTCGTCCAGCTTGATGAGGTTGGGCAGACCGCTCTCCATGATGTTGTAGGTATCCAGCAGCAGGCTGACGGAATCCGGGTAGGTATCGGCGAAGGCCTTGAAGGCATCGAACTCGGTCGGGAAGAACTCGATGAAGCTGTGGGCCACAGTACCCACAGCCTTGACCTCAGAGCCGTACTTCATCTCGGCCAGACAGTTGGCCGTGCCGATGCAGCCGCCCAGAACGGCAGCATAAGCGCCGTCGTTGCCTGCGCTCTCGCCCTGTGCGCGGCGGGTGCCGAACTCCATGACGCTGCGGGGGGTGTGAGTGTTGAGGCCGGTGACGCGGGTGGCCTTGGTGGCGATGAGGCTGTGGAAGTTCATGGTCTGGAGCAGGTAGGTCTCGATGAGGATAGCGCCCACGAGGTCGCACTCGATGCGCACCATCTGCACATGGGGGTAGCAGACCGTGCCTTCGGGCAGAGCGTACATATCGCCCTTCCAGCGGTAAGTGCGCAGATACTCGCAGAACTCCTCACTCATGCCCTTGGTGCGCAGCCAGTGGACATCCTGCTCATTGAAGTGGTAGTTCAGCAGGAAACGGGTCAACTTGCGCTGGCCGGCGCTGATGGAGTAGCCCTGGTTATCCGGGTTCTTGCGGAAGAACATATCAAACACAAGGGTCGTATCCTTAAAGCCGTTCAGAAACAGGCAGTTGGCCATAGTGAATTCGTAAAAATCAACGACCATTGCCGGATTGTCGTAGTCCTCATCCGGGATATACGGCACAACTTTGATCTCGCTCATGAAAAGTTTCCTCTCTTTTTCCGCGCACCCCTGCGGCGGGTGCAGCCAAACAAACTCTGCGCTGCCGCGCGTTTTGCCCTGTCATGACAGGATGTTTGTACCACTATAGCATCTTTGGCAGGCAGACGCAAGAGGTTTTGGCAAAAAATGACGACAGAAAGAAAAAATGTTTTTTACGAAATCTTTACCAGCACCTCCGGCAGTGCTCTTCTGTCCTCGGATAGATCACGGGCATCGATGCCGTCCGGATATGCAAAAAGCACCCGCAGCGCCTTTCCGTGCTGCGGGTGCTTTGATATTTCAGATTCAGCCGTTGATGATGTTCGGGGTCGCATTCTTCAGCACGACGTCGTGGCTGCCGCCCTCCACGATGGAGGTGGAGGAAACGACGGTCAGCTTGGCCTTCTGCTGCAGTTCGGGGATGGAGAGTGCGCCGCAGTTGCACATGGTGCTCTTGACCTTGTACAGGGTGGTCTGGACGCCGTCGGCCAGCGGACCGGCGTAAGGAACATAGCTGTCCACGCCTTCCTCGAAGCTCAGCTTGGTGGAGCCGCCGAGGTCGTAGCGCTGCCAGTTGCGGGCGCGGTTGGAGCCTTCGCCCCAATCCTCCTTCATATACTGGCCATTGATGCGGACCTTGTTCGTGGGGCTCTCGTCGAAGCGGGCGAAGTAGCGGCCCAGCATGACGAAGTCAGCGCCCATGGCCAGTGCAAGGGTAATGTGGTAGTCGTGGACGATGCCGCCGTCAGAGCAGATAGGCACATAGATGCCGGTCTCCTTGAAGTACTCGTCACGGGCCTTGGCGACCTCGATGACGGCAGTAGCCTGACCACGGCCAATGCCCTTGGTCTCACGGGTGATGCAGATGGAGCCGCCGCCGATGCCGATCTTCACGAAGTCAGCGCCAGCCTTTGCGAGGAAGCGGAAGCCCTCGGCATCCACGACATTACCTGCGCCCACCTTCACGGTGTCGCCGTAGTGCTCGCGGACCCAGCCGATGGTGCGGCTCTGCCACTCGGAGTAGCCCTCAGAGGAGTCGATGCAGAGGACATCCACACCGGCCTCCACCAGAGCAGGCACGCGCTGGGCGTAGTCGCGGGTGTTGATGCCGGCACCGACGACGTAGCTCTTGTTCTTGTCCAGCAGCTCGTTGGCATTCTTCTTGTGGGAATCGTAGTCCTTGCGGAAGACGATATACTTCAGGTTGCCCTCGGCATCCACCAGAGGCAGGGTGTTGATCTTGTTGTCCCAAATGATGTTGTTGCAGTCGTGCAGGGAGGTGTTCTCCGGGGCAGTGACCAGCTTCTCGATGGGGGTCATAAAGGTGGTAACAGGAGCGTCATCGGGGGTGTGGTTGACGCGGTAATCGCGGGAGGCCACGATGCCCAGAAGCTTGCCGTTAGGAGTGCCGTCGGCGGTGATGGCGATGGTGGAGTGGCCGGTGCGGGCTTTCAGCTCCAGCACATCGTGCAGGGTGGCAGTGGGGGCCAGGTTGGAGTCGGAAACGACGTAACCGGCCTTGAAGCTCTTGACGCGGCGGACCATAGCGGCCTCGTTCTCGATGCTCTGGGAGCCGTAGATGAAGGAGACGCCGCCCTGACGGGCCAGCGCGATGGCCAGCTTATCGCCGGAGACAGACTGCATGATGGCGCTGATCATGGGGATATTCATTTCCAGCGGGCAGCTCTCCTCACCCTTGCGGTACTTGACCAGCGGGGTCTTGAGGCTGACAGCCGTGGGGACATTCTCAGCAGAAGAGTAGCCCGGCACCAGCAGGTACTCGCCAAAGGTACGGGAGGGTTCTTCGTAAAAATAAGCCATATTCAAACTCCTTTTCTCTTAACGCATCCGCAGCGGATCATATCAAACAACATCAAAACAATTTCATGTTTTCGACTTAGGAATTGATTGTATATACTTTACCACAAACCCACGCGGAATACAAACCCCTGCCCCGCCAAACTTTATAAATGTCCTTTGCAGAAAAACAGGCAAATTGACCTAAGGTCATACTTTCCCTTGCTGTGGGCCGATTTTTCCGGATTTTCGGACGCAAAAAAGCCCGTCTGAAATCAGACGGGCTCTTTTGCACACGAAGCGGAATATCGCCTGTGCGGTGTCGGCCGGCAGCTGCGAAGGAGAACAGCCGGAGGAGGATGGCGGACACCCGATATTCCAAAAAACAAGAAGAAAAAGATTTCATGATCCAGAAGGGTCTTGCCCTCTCTGTAACCATATTGTAACTCTTTTGAAGGACTTTTGCAATAGTTTTTTGTAATTTCTTTGTAATTATTTTTGTAAAGATTCTGTGACAGACCCGCCGAATTCCAGATAGCACTCAAAGGCTGCGTGCTCCTCCCTCCGGCCCAGCAGATACCAGCCGTTTCCTGAGGGGGCATAGAACACCTGCACGCTCTGGCCCATCGGCACCTCACGGTGGTACTTGATGGAAGCGAAGGACAGCGGCGCAGCCTCCACGACCTCCTGCGGCAGAGCGTCGCAGGCGATGTCCAGATAGAGGGAGTTGTTGATATGGCCGTTGAGGTCACACATGGAGTAGCTGGCGCGGCGCTCCCCTGCCGCCGTCAGCGGCTGGCTCTTGTGGACGATCTGGGGCAGTTCTTCGGGCAGGTCGTCGTTCTGGAAGTCCGGCATCGTCCAACCGGGGGTGCGCAGGATGCGCCCTGCCTCAGTGTCCACGATCATCCAGCGGCAGTCCACGAGGGCCAGCTTCTCCCCTGTTTCGCTGGTGATGGTGGTCAGCCGTTTCATCGTGCCTTTCTTGAACGCCTCACAGGCCGTGGTCAGGTTGATCTTCTCCGCACGGCCCGGCATCCGCCAGACCCTGAGGGCCTGCTTGCCCACGAGGAATACGCTGCGGCGCTCCCTGAAAAAGGCGTGGTCCATGCCGTAAGCCCGGGCATGGTCTGCCGACACCTGCTCCACATACCGGAACAGAGCGCTGGGCTTCAGGCAGCGGCGGAAGTCGCTGTCGCCGTCCAGCACAGTCATCTGCTCCGTATAGCTTCTGTATTCACTCATATTCTTTCCCTTTCCTTATAAAAAGAGGCTGTACGCCTCCGCACAGCCCCCTCAGGTTCAATACATATTGCGCGTTTTCCTGCGCACCTTGCGCCAGATATTGAAGCAGGCCAGAGCCAGCATCGCCGCCAGCAGCATCAGGAACAGATACCCGCTGCCGCCCTCGTCGTAGCTCTTCATCTCGCTCCACTTCACGTCCAGCTCGCTGTTGACCTCATCGCTCAGGGCAGTGAACACCTCTTCTTTGGCCGCAATATCCTCGGAGGGGTACGCGATCTCGCTGTACTTGAGGTCTTCATCCAGAATATCCCACACACAGTGCATGGGGGTGGTGTAGCCGATATACTCGATATTGGCCTTGCCGACGTCCGGTTCACACATGAAGTTGATGAACATCTCTGCGGCTTCCTCGTGCTCACTGGTGGCGGGGATGGCCATGCTGTCCACCGACAGCACCGTTCCCTCCTCAGGGAACACCCAGGCCAGGTCGGGGTTGTCGTCGATCATGGTGATGGCGTCGCCGGAGTAGTAGACGCCGACGGCCGCCTCGCTGCCGATCATCTTATCGAAGATCTCGTCCATGACATAGGCCTGCACCAGAGGCTTCTGGGCTTTCAGCTCGTCCACCACAGTATCCACCTCCTCCGTGGTCTGGGGGTTGACGCTGCTGCCGCTCTTGAACGCACCGATGGCGTAGGCATCGCGGCTGTTGTTGAACATCAGGATGTTGCCTGCATACTTCTCGTCCCACAGGTCTGCCCAGCTGGTGGGGGCCTCGTCTACCATCTTTGTATTGTAGATGATGCCAGTGGTGCAGAGGGTGTAAGGCACGGTGTAGGCATTCTCGGGGTCATAGTCCCCGTTGCGGTACTCCTCGTCGATGTTCTGGAAGTTCGGGATGTTGCTGTAGTCCAGCGGCATCAGCATCCCTTCGCTTATCATCTTGGCGACCATGTAGTCCGACGGGATGATGACATCGTAGTTGGCCGCGCCGGACTTGAGCTTGGCGTAGAGGGACTCGTTGGAGTCGAAGGTGGTATAGTTGACCTTGATGCCGGTCAGCTTTTCAAAGGCCGCCACCACGTCCACACTGTCGTCGGAACCGTTGGAGATATACTCGCCCCAGTTGTAGACGTTCAGGGTGACGTTCTGGCCCTTGAAGCGGGTCCAGTCGTAGTCATCCGAAACGGAAATGTCCTCCGTGACCTCGATCTGTCCCGCGGCCAGAGCCGACAGCGGCATGGTCAGCGCCAGCACAGCCGTCAGCAGAAGAATGACGAAACGCTTCATTTGACATCTCCCCCTCTCAGTGCGCGCTGGTCGCGGCGGTAGCCGCGGCTCTCCATGGCGTTGGAGATGAGGATGATGCTCAGGATGACCACGAACATGATGGTGGACAGCGCGTAGATCTCCGGGCTGACCTTCTTGCGGGTCATGGAGTAGATGGCGATGGGCAGCGTCTCCACCGTACCGCAGTTGAAGTAGGAGATCATGAAGTCGTCGATGGAGTAGGTCAGGCTGATGAGGAAGCCCGACAGGATGGCCGGGCTGATCTCGGGCAGGATGACCTTGAAAAATGCCTGCCGGGGGTCACAGCCGAGGTCCAGCGCCGCCTCAAACAGCTTGATGTCCAGCTGTTTGAGCTTGGGCGTGACATTGAAGATGACATACGGCACGTTGAATGCGATATGGGCGATGAGCAGCGTGGGGAAACCCATGATGTTGCCGGGCAGGAAGTCCAGCTCAGACGCAAAGCGCTGGTATGCCACAAAGAGCATCATCAGGGAGATACCGGTGATGATCTCGGGGTTGACCGTGGTGATATAGGTGATATTTGTCACCAGCAGGCGGCTCTTGCGCCCCATGGAGGCGATGCCCAGAGACGCCGCAGTTCCCAGCACCGTGGCGATGACCGCCGAGAACAGTGCCAGATACAGCGACACCCACAGCGCGTGCAGGATGGACTCGTTGTGGAGCAGGCTGGTGTACCACTTAAAGGTAAAGCCGGTAAAGAGGGCATAGCCCTTGCTCTGGTTGAAGCTGAACACGACCATGTACGCGATGGGCAGGTACATGAAGCAGAAGAACAGGATGACGTAGGCGCGCTGCATCAGACGCAGATGTTTCGTTTTCATCAGGACACACCCTCCATCTCATCCTCGTCGAAGCTGGACGTAAAGCTCATGCAGAGCAGCACGATGACCATCAGCACGAGGCTCATGGCAGAGCCGACATTGAGGTTGTAGCTGTTGCCGAGGAACTGCATCTCGATCAGATCGCCGATGAGCAGGTTGGAACCGCCGCCCAGCATACGGCTGATGACAAAGGTGGACACCGCCGGGACGAACACCATCGTGATGCCGGTGCTGATGCCGGGGATGCTCATGGGGATGAGCACCCGGAACAGAGTCTTAGTGGTGGAAGCTCCCAGGTCCTGCGCTGCCTCCACGATGCTCTGGTCGATTTTTGTCATGCTGGTGTAGAGGGGCAGGATCATATACGGCACATAGTTGTACACCATGCCCAGCACCACAGCGCCGGAGGTATTCAGCATGTTGTAGGGGCCAAGGCCGAAGACGCCCAGAACGGCATTCACAGGGCCGTTGAGGCTCAGCAGACCCATCCATGCGTAGGTACGGAGCAGGAAGTTCATCCACATGGGCAGCATCACCAGCATCAGCATGATGTGCTGCTTGTTGACGCGCAGCCGGGAGAGGAAATAGCCCACCGGGAACGCGATGATGAGGCAGACGACGGTGGAGATGAGGGCCAGCAGCAGGCTGCGGGCGAACACCGAGCCATAGCCGCTGACAGTCACCAGATTGTCCAGCGTAAAGCTGCCGGCGGAGTCGGTGAGGGCGTAATACACCACGATGAACAACGGCACCACCGTGAACAGCACCATCCATACAAAGTACGGATAGGCCAGTTTCTTATCGTAAATCTTCATGCGGCCTCACCCCTCCGAACGCGACATGATATGGATCTCGTTGGGGCCGATGCGCATACCGATGGTCTCACCGGGCGTGCAGGCGCGGGTGGAATGGATGAGCCACTCGCGGCCCTCGCACTCCACATGCATCTCGAAGTGGACGCCCTTGAAGATGACGTCATTGACGACGCCCACCAGCTGGCCTTCCACCGGAGAGACCACTTCAATGTCCTCAGGGCGGACGACCACCTGTACGCTCTCCTCCCGGGCAAAGCCGCGGTCCACGCAGGGGAACTCGACGCCCGAGAAGGAGACGAGGAAATCGCGGTGCATCACGCCGTCCACGATGTTGGAGTCGCCGATGAAGTCGGCGACAAAGGCGTTCTTGGGTTCGTTGTAGATGTCCTCGGGGGTGCCGATCTGCTGCACCTTGCCGCCGTTCATGACGACGACGGTGTCGGACATGGTCAGGGCCTCTTCCTGGTCGTGGGTGACGTAGATGAAGGTGATGTTCATCTCGCGCTGCAGGCGCTTGAGTTCCAGCTGCATCTCTTTGCGCAGCTTGAGGTCCAGAGCGCCCAGAGGCTCGTCGAGAAGCAGGATCTCCGGCTCATTGACCAGGCTGCGGGCGATGGCCACGCGCTGCTGCTGGCCGCCGGACATCTGGCCGATGCTGCGGCGTTCGAAGCCCTTCAGGCCCACGACTTCCAGCATATCCCGCACCTTGCGGCGGATGGTCTCTTCGTCCATCTTCTTGAGGCGGAGGCCGAAGGCCACATTCTCAAAGACGTTCAGGTGGGGGAACAGCGCGTATTTCTGGAACACGGTGTTCACCGGACGCTTGTAGGGCGGTACACCCGTGATGTCCTCTCCTTTCAGCAGCACTTTGCCGGACGTCGGTTCCAGAAAGCCCGCGATGAGGCGGAGGGTGGTGGTTTTGCCGCAGCCGGAGGATCCCAGCAGCGTCACAAACTCTTTGTCATGGATGTCGAGGTTCAGCCCATCCAGGATGCGCTGACCATCAAATTCCACTACGATGTCTCGCAGCGAAACGATCACCGAGTTGTTCATTTCTTTCCTATATCCTCCTTGTAACTCAGATACGAAAAAAGACAGGGGTTTACTCCCCCATCCTTCCATCGCATTAGGGTGACTTTGAGTCTGCTCCCTCGCCCATCCAATATGTGCTGGCTGTGGGAGCAGACTCATCCCCGCACAACATCCATGACGACCGTAACATTGCGCAGTTATTCTGCCCTGTCTTGTCTATCTTAAACAATCTTTGTCAAAATGTCAATCACTCTGCTGATGTTTGCCGAAACTTTGACTCCGAGGGGGCTTTTCCCACCCGGGTTTTACATCAATTTTGCATATAGTGTTTCCTTATACAGCATAAAAGCACCTGCAGTGCAGAACTGCGGGTGCTTTTGGGATAAATTCTCAGGTGTCGGCTTTTAGCTGCCGGGCCGTCAGGCAGAGGGCCTGCACGGTCTGGCCGTCCACGGTGTAGACAGAGCTGTCGCCCGACACCATCATATAATAGCCATTGGTGCCGATGGCATACGTCAGGGTGACAGTGCCGTCAGCTGTCGTCACCTCTGCTGTCACCAGCGGGGCGTCGAAGCCGCAGGCGGAAAGGTCGGCGGCAGTGTCCTGCCCGGTGACATAGCTGGCCAGTGCGGCCAGCAGAGCATCCGTCTTGTCGGTGTCCAACGCAGCATCCGGCTCATCGATGAGCTGCCAGACGGTCTGATAGGTGGTGCTGTCGGCCTCCGTGGGCTGGGAAACAGCCTGCACTTTGACCGTCTCGCCGCTTTGGAGGGTGTAGCGCACGGCCTCGATGTCCGAGACGGTGATGCCCGCCGGGCTGAACGTCCCGAAGAGCTCCGCCTTTGTCTGCTCCATGCAGCGGAACTTGGCCGCGTCCACGGTGTAGACAGCGTCGTCGCCCTCCCGCCGGACGTACACATCCCCGGTGACGGGGTTTTCTGCCCCCACGGTAAGGGTGGTGCTCTCCCCCGCTGCCGAAACATTTACGACAAGCTGAGGTGCGTCGAAACCGTAGTCCTCGCCGGGCTGCGCCTCGAGCTGGCGCTTGGCCTTCGTGCCTGCCAGCGCGGTGCGGATGGTGTTGCAGGCCGAATCATCCAGATGGTAAGCCGGGTCCTCGGTCAGCGTCCAGCCGTCGTCGGAGGGCCGGAGCGTCAGCGTATCGCCGCCATACTGGATGGAGACGCTTTCCAGCGTGGCGGTGGTCCCATCCAGCAGCGGGATGCTGCCGTCCTCGGCCTCGCTGGCGGCCTGTTCGGCCTTCTGGTTCGCGTGGCTCAGCAGGGCCAGCGCCGCCCCGGCGGCGAGGACGAATACCAGCAAAACGATGAGGGTACGCCGTTTTGTTTTCATGGCGTGCCTCCTTATCTGCGGCGGCGCAGCAGCACCACCACTGCGCCCACGGCCAGCACAGCCGCCGGGAGGGTGAGGACGAACACCAGACCCAGCACAGC
>UMFA01034590.1_pt1 | contig 11557 bp, 10 predicted proteins | sample 1964891 | NCBI WGS metagenome assembly UMFA01 (sample SAMEA4836034, study PRJEB28245) | human gut metagenome | biome: gut microbiome; material: fecal sample | place: Denmark | collected 2008
TGAGCTTCAGAGGATTTTCCATCAAAATGGAATTTAAAAGCTTTGCCTGTTTTCCCGTCTCTCTGCGCACTCCGATGGCATCATACATGACGACCATGGCCAGAACAAAGGATACGGCAAATTCAAAGGAGCCTGCGCCGTATTCCAGCGCCGCAGCCGTCGTCAATGCACAGACCGTAGCTGAATGAGAGCTTGGCATACCGCCCGATCCCACCAGACGTTCCGCATTAAAGCTTTTGTTTAAAGCGCAGTCGATGAGCGTCTTTAAAACCTGGGCTACTGTCCAGCCTACTACGGCACTTACAAGGATCTGATTGCCAAGCATATCGTTCCAAACATTCATAGTGTAGTTTCTTTCCCCTTTCTTCGGGTATTTATCTGTTTAAATGCAGTGTCTCTCAGCCGATCAGCCAGTCATAAAGCTCCTGATATTTAGCTGCTGAGGTCTTCCATGAAAAGTCTGCCGCCATGGCACGGTCGATTATCTTGTTCCACTCCCGGCGTCTGCTGTAATATACATACTTGGCATAGCGTATGCTGCCTAGCATCTCATGCGCATTGTAATTGGCAAAGGAAAATCCCGTTCCAGTACTCTCATATTCATTATATGGCTGAACCGTATCCTTCAAACCGCCGGTTTCCCGGACAATGGGTACCGTTCCGTAGCGCAGGGCCATAAGCTGGCTTAAACCGCAGGGTTCAAACAGGGACGGCATCAGGAATGCGTCACAGGCTGCATAAATCTTGTGAGACATGGCCTCAGAATAATAGATCTGGGCGGAAACCCTGTCGTGATACTTCCAGTCATAGTGACGGAACATATTTTCATAGCGTTCATCACCCGTTCCAAGAACCACCAGCTGCATGTCGTCACTGCAGAGCTCATCCATCACACACTGGATCAGATCCAGGCCCTTCTGGTCTGTAAGACGGGATACAATACCCACCATAAACTTCTTCTCATCCACAGGAAGTCCCAGCTCCTGCTGGAGCGCCTTTTTGTTTTTCGCCTTTTCCTTGCGGAAATTCTTTGCATTATATTTCTGGGCGATAAAAGGATCGGTCTCCGGATCAAAATCATCATAATCAATTCCGTTTACGATTCCCCGAAGACTGTTGGCCCTGGCCCGCATCAGGCCATCCAGGCCTTCTCCGTAAAACGGCATCTTGATCTCCTCTGCGTATGTATTGCTTACCGTGGTAATGGCATCCGCATATACAATACCGCCCTTTAACAGATTGCCGTCCTTATAGGCCTCCAGCTTATCTGGAGCAAAATAGTAATCTGGAAGCTCTGTAAAACGCTTGATGGTCTTTACATCCCACACCCCCTGGAACTTTAAGTTGTGGATGGTGATAACAGACTTCATATTGCGGAAGAAATCACCTCCCCGGAAAGTATCCTTTAATAGTACAGGAATCAGGCCTGTCTGCCAGTCATGGCAGTGGACCACATCCGGCTGGAAGCCGATTACAGGCAGGGCAGAAAGAGCAGCCCTGCAGAAAAAGCAGAACTTTTCCAGATCCCAGTACCAATCGCCATATGGCTTTTCTCCGTTAAAATAGCTTTCATTATCAATAAAATAAAATGTGATCCCCTCATGGACATACTGTAAAATGCCTACATAACGGCTCTGTCCCAGATAATCCATGTAAAAATGATCCACATACTGCATCCTGTCTCTCCACTCCTGCTTGATGCACAGATATTTGGGAATCATGACTCTTACGTCAAAATAATCCTTATCAAAACATTTTGGCAGAGAACCTACTACATCTGCCAGTCCCCCAGTTTTAATAAATGGTACTGCTTCAGAAGCTGCAAATAAAATCTTCTTCATCCAAACCTCCCTCTCCTGACGTATCCAGGCGGCGTTTTGCCTTACCATATAGTATAGCGTACTTTTTCAAAATTAGGAAGCTGTTTTCTTAGGATTTGTCTTAAATTTTTTTGTATTCCAGGAATATTTTATCAGAAATCAGAGCAATGAATTCAGAATTGGTAGGCTTTCCTTTTCCCGTACTGATGGTGTATCCAAACAGCTCATCAATCGTTTCCATTTTACCTCTTCCCCAGGCCACTTCAATCGCATGGCGGATCGCGCGCTCTACGCGGCTGGCTGTAGTCTGATTTTTCTTGGCAATCGCTGGATAAAGAATTTTTGTAACAGAACCCATCATTTCCTGATCCTTTACAACCATAATGATCGCATCTCTTAAATACTGGTAGCCCTTGATGTGGGCGGGAATTCCCAGTTCATGAAGCATCTTTGTGATATCTGCTTCCAGATGTTCTTCCATATACTCTTCCTTTGTAACCGCAGGCTCTTCCATCACAGCCGGCCTTGGCACTTCCATCATCTTTCCTGCCGTGATCCGGCGCGGAAGATGGCCTGCGTGACGGATCTTCCTCATGAGGATATCCCGGTCAAAGGGCTTCATCAGATAATAATTTACTCCGGCCTGAAACGCTTCCTCCGTAACCAGCTCACTTCCGGCAGCACTGAGCATGATAAAAACAGGATGCTTGCGAAACGTGTCTCTGTGATTGAATTTCTCAACAATTGTAATCCCGTCTACTTTTGGCATAACCATATCCAGAAGCACAATATCTGGTGTAGTGTCCTTTATCATATCAATGGCATCCTCTCCATTGTCAGCTTTTCCAATGACCGTCAGCCCGTCCTCGGCATTGATCATCTCATCCAAAGTACTTAATACCATGGGATTATCATCCACAATTACCACGTTTAATTGTTCCTGCTTTTCCATTTTTCCTCCTTATTACATCAGGACCGGGAGTATTATCCCCCCCTTGTCCAAACTAGCACAAAGGAGCCGCCCATTTACGGCCCCTTTGTCTTTAAAAGTAACATTTTATATTATACCGTTACTTATTGTCATTTGACAATATATGGTAATCGCAAATTTAGACACAAAATTTCGACCATTTTTAGTGTTTTTCGACTATTTGTAACCCATCTTTTCATTCTTCCCCATATTTCATCATATCATCTGCCAGTATTCCATAGCCTCTTGATGGATCCTGGACAAACACATGTGTTACAGCTCCGGCCAGTTTTCCATTCTGAAGAATGGGAGTACCGGAAAGTCCCTGGACAATACCGCCTGTAAGCGAAAGAAGCTCTGGATCTGTTACCTTAAGAACCATTGCCTTATTTCGTTTGGACGGGCTTTGATCCACCTTCTGTATTTCTACTGTATAGTCCTTTACTTCACCCGAAACAGCCGTTCGGATGACTGCCGGCCCCGGCTTTACCTCCTGACATCTGGCGACCTCCATCGGTTCTCCCTGGATCTGCTTTTTAAGCTGCTGATCGACCATTCCAAAAATACCGTCCTCCGTATTAGCGGTAATCTCTCCCCTGCAGGACTGCGGACCATAGTAGATCACCCCCGAAAGAAGCCCCGGCTTTCCCGCCTCTCCCTTTTCCACTCCCATAATCTTAGCTGTGTAGAGAGCGCCTGTCTCTATTTCCACCAGTTCTCCCGTATCACTGTCGCTTATCCCATGGCCCAGGGCTCCGAAATGTCCGTTGGGATCCACATAAGTGATAGTACCGATCCCCTGGGTATCATCCCTGACCCAGGCCCCCAGCTTATAGCTTCCGTCCTCTCCCTTTACCGGAGACAGGGCTACCTCCATGTTTTCTCCTCTGCGCCGTATGGTAAGACTTGCTTCTCCCCCGTTCCACTTCCCCACTTCCCTGACCAGATCCTCCTTGGTTGACAGCGGCGTTCCGTTAAACGCTTCAATGTAATCCCCTGATTTTAATTTGCCGAAAGCCGGCTCGGTCTCCCGGCCGTCTTCCCTGGTAATCCGTCCGGTTCCTACCACCATGACTCCCTGAGATTTCAGATAGATTCCTATGGGACTTCCGCAGGGTATGGCATACCTGGTATCCACTACATCCACCTGTATTTCTTTCAGCTTGATCAGCCCCAGAAGCTTCAGATTCATCTGATAACTTCCCTTTTTTCCCGCAAAAACATGAAATGGCTCGCTGCTGTTTATAGTGATCTCATCCCCCGGAATATTGCTTTCATTTCCCAGGGATACCTCTGCGCTTTCGCTGGAAAGCGTAGCCCGCCAGGGCAGAGAAAATGAAAATTCCTCTTTCTGGTTTTCAAGCATACTGATCTGATCGGGTACTGCCCGGTATGCAAGATGCCACACAAAGGCCCCTCCGGCTATGGCTGACAGCCAGAACCCCAGGGCCAGCTTCCGGTAAAATCCCCCTGTTCTCCTCATCATATGCCCTGCCTCCTTTTCTAATGATCCTGTCATTAGTATGAGTCTGCATGGCATATTTCAATCTGGTTTTATCTTTCCATCCATGGCTTTTTTGTCTGGTCTGCCAAATCCTTCATTTCGTGTGCATTTTTAAGAACTGCCTCTGTGATCTGCGCGCCGCCTAACAATCTGGCAAGCTCTCTTATGCTTTTCTCCCGTCCAAGACGTTCAATGGTGGTAGCAGTGGAACCCTCACTGGCCAATTTAAGTATTTCAAAATGGATATCCGCCATAGCTGCGATCTGAGGCAGGTGGGTGATACAGATCACCTGGTGGCTGCCTGCAATATAAGAAAGCTTTTCTGATACTTTCTGGGCTGTGCGTCCGCTGATGCCTGTATCAATTTCATCAAAAATAAGCGTGGGGATCTCATCTGAATCCGCCAGCACCGTCTTGATCGCCAGCATAATACGAGAGAGCTCGCCTCCGGAAGCCACATCCTTTAAAGGACGCATAGGCTGTCCCGGATTGGTGGAAATAAGAAACTGAACCTCATCCCAGCCATCCGGCGTAAAATGATCCAGCGTTTCAAATTCCATATCAAATTCCACATCCAGGAAATTTAAATCAAGAAGTCCGCTCCGGATCCGTTTTACAAGCTCCACCGATGCTTTTTTACGTATTTCTGATAAGTCTGTACAGAGTCTGCAAAGATGATCCGTGGAAATTTTCAGCTTCTTTTCCGTCTGTTCCCTAAATGCATCATAATTTTGCAGTTCTTCCAGGCGTTTCCTTTTTTCTTCCAGACTGGCCTGGATTGCCAAAACCGAAGCTCCGTATTTGTTTTGGAGGCTGTGGATCTGATCCAGACGCTCCTCCGTCTGTCTCCAGCTTTCCTCATCAAACTCCATACTGCTTATATAAGCTGAAATTTCCCTTCCGGCATCACTTAATATGGCCTCTGCATCATAAAGCTGATCTCTTATGCTCTGCAATGCTTCATCATACTCTGTCACCTGCTCCACCGACCGAAGGGCTCTTGTAACTGCATCTGCCTGAAGGCTGTCATAGGCTTCATTCAGATTTTCAGCAATGCGTCTTGCATGGGAGAAACGGCGGTAACGAGCGGTCAGCTCCTCCTCCTCCCCTTCTTTTATATTGCCCTCTTCAATCTCCTGGATTTCAAAACGCAGGAAGTCCGCTTCTCTGAGTCTGGCGTCATGATCCATCTCAAAGGAGGATAGCCGTTTCTTTAGAATACAGTAATTTTTGTATTCCTCTTCCATCTTCTTTTTTGCCGGTTGGGTTTGAGCCTTGACATAGGCATCCAGGATTTCAAGATGTTTTGATTTATACAACAGAGACTGATGCTCATGCTGACCGTGAATATCTAAAAGCAAGCCTGTGATCTGTCTCAGCCTTGCTGCCGTAACTGTCTCATCATTGATGCGGCTGATACTGCGCGACGGGGTGATTTTCCTTGAGATGATCACCAGGCCATCCTCGGTAGGTTCTGTATCCAGTTCCCGCAGCGCCCGCAGCCTGTCTTCTCCCTTGACTGAAAAAACGAGCTCTATATAGGCATAATCGGCTCCGTGGCGTATGCTGTCTCTGGAAGCCTTTCCTCCCAGAGCCATACTCACGGAGCCGATTATAATGGATTTACCGGCGCCGGTCTCGCCGGTAAGAATATTTAGGCCCTCGCCAAACTCCACATCTGCTCTTTCAATAAGGGCCAGATTTTTAACGTGCAGCTCTAATAACATATCGATCAGTCCTCCACCATCTTTTTGATCTTTTCCATCACGATGATCGTGTCATCCACACTGCGTACCGCACACATGATGGTGTCATCCCCTGCAATACAGCCTACTACCTCCTGAAAATGGATGGCGTCCAGGGCGGCCGCCACTGCCATTGCCATACCGGCTACGGTCTTGATCACAAGAATGTTCTGTGCCATATCCATGGACATAAAACCATCCTTTAAAATACGGATATATTTGATCGCAGAGGTTCCTCTTGGACTTTCAAGAACCATATACCGTTGTCTTCCGTTTTCTCCCTGAATCTTTGTAAGCTTTAATTCACGGATATCTCTGGAAACAGTCGCCTGAGTCACATTAAAACCAGACTGGTTAAGCTTTTCAGCCAGTTCCTCCTGCGTTTCGATCTCATATTTCCCGATCAGTTCCACAATTTTACTGTGGCGTTCTACCTTCATCTATCTTTCCTCCTTGTTAAGCTCTGCAAAGCGCAGAGCTTTTGTGGCTGTTTCTCAGATTCCGCTTAAATGATCGCTTAAATTCTGCATAAACGACTGCTTTTTCCTTCGGATCATCACTGTCTCCAAAGCGGAACGCTCTGCGATCAGGCAGTCCCCCGTCTCCAGATCTGCCCAGGAATCTCCGTCAAAGGAAACTCTTCCGCTGCTTAATACCCCGATCTGGATCCGATCCTCTGCTGCGAGCACAATGCTTCTCGCATTTAGGGAATGAGGACACACCGGAGTCAGGGCCATCATCCGGCCTGCCGGAGCCATCACTGGCCCACCGGCGGACAGGTTGTAGGCCGTGGAACCGGTGGGCGTTGCCACCAGGACTCCATCTGCGCTGTAATGGTTTAAGTATTCATCATTCACTGATACCTGATACCGGAGTACCCGCAGGGGAACCCGGCTGGTAACAGCGATTTCATTTAGCGCAATATCTTGAAATACGGGTTTTCCCTGATGAAACACTGTTCCCCGTATCATCATTCTCCGCTCCAGCTCAAAACGGTTCTCGATCAAAGAAGCAATGGCTTCTTCAATCTCATCCTGAGAGCTGATCTGGTTTAAAAATCCCAAATGGCCCCGGTTTACTCCCAAAAGAGGGATATTCCTGCCTGCCAGATCTCTGGCCGCCTGGATCAGGGTGCCGTCTCCGCCAATGGTTATCACACATTCTGTATCCTCCGGAACCAACTCAGAAGGCGTATGCTTTCCGTATTTATTATGCTGAGCCAGGGTGAGAAAACGGCACTCAGCCCCTCTTTTTTCCAGGCATTCCCGGATATACGCCCTGGTTTCAGGAACAAACTCTTTCGCCAGATTGGCAATCAAAAAAAATCGTTTCATCTGCCACTTACCGCCATTTCCTATGAACGATCCAGAGTTTGATGTGCCTCAGCTACCACTGCCTTCGGATCGGCAGCCGCTTCCCGGCGCACCGCATACTCTGCCTCCTGATCCTCTGGATGCTTCTGAAGATAGAGCAGGTACTCAATATTTCCTTCCGGCCCCTTGATCGGAGAAAATTCCAGATTCAGGGCCTCAAATCCGATGGAAAGCGCATAATCGATCACCATGTCGATCACTTCCAAATGAACGGCCGGCTCTCGAACAACGCCTTTTTTCCCTACTTTTTCCCTGCCTGCTTCAAACTGCGGTTTAATCAGGCAGACGATCTGCCCATTGTCCTCTAAAAGAGCCTTCACAGGTCCCAAAACCTTAGTAAGTGAAATAAAGGACACATCAATACTTGCAAAGCCAATAGGATCTGCAATATCCTCCGGAGTCACATAGCGGACATTGGTTTTCTCCATGCAGACCACACGCTCATCATTGCGCAGCTTCCAGGCAAGCTGTCCATGGCCCACATCGACAGAATACACCTTCACCGCTCCATTCTGCAGCATACAGTCTGTAAAGCCGCCGGTGGAAGCCCCTACATCCATGCAGATCTTTCCATCCAGGCGGACGCCAAAACGATCCATGGCCTTTTCCAGCTTCAGCCCTCCGCGGCTTACATATTTTAAAGTACTGCCTCTGACCTCAATGGGCACCGTTTCCTCAAAAGTCGTTCCGGCTTTATCCTCCTTCTGCCCATTTACATACACAATACCGGACATGATCAAGGCCTTTGCCTTTTCCCGTGACTCTGCCAGATTACGCTTTACAAGCAGTACGTCTAATCTTTCTTTCATCTGTATTTCTCCTGTCTTTCATTCAGACGGTCTCTGCCGTTCTTCTCCGTTTTCTTCCCTGTGGATACCGGAAAGCCAGCCCTCTTCCTTCAGTCTTCGGATAATGGAATCGCTGTCAATTCCCAGTCCTTTCCGAAGAAGCGATACATTTCCATGCTCCACATATGCATCCGGAAGAGCAATATTCACAACCTTAACCTCCGGATAATGGCTGTGGATATAGGCAGTCACTGCAAGGCCATATCCGCCCTGAAGCACATTTTCCTCCAGGGTCACAAGCAGACGGTGGTTTTTTGCCAGGCGTTCTGTCAATTCTTTATCAAACGGTTTTACAAAACGGCCGTTTGCCAGGCTGCAGGAATACCCCTCTTCCTTAAGCTTTTCCCTAATATGCTCTGCCGTACTTACCATGCTTCCAACCGCCAGAAGCGCAATATCACTTTCCTCACAGAGCAGCTCTCCCTTTCCGTAGATAATGGGCTGCCTGTATTCCCTAAGCCCCCTGTAAGCGGTTCCTCTGGGATAACGGATCGCAAGGGGTGCATTGTAATCCATGGCAAATTCCATCATAGCGCGCAGCTCCCAGAGATTTTTCGGAGCCATTACCGTCATATTGGGGATGGAGGTCAGATAGGAATAATCAAAGATTCCCTGGTGGGTCTCTCCGTCGCTTCCCACCAGTCCTGCCCGGTCTACGGCAAAAAGGACCGGAAGATTCTGGATACATACGTCATGAAGCACCTGATCGTATCCTCTCTGCAAAAAGGAGGAATAGATTGCCACCACAGGACGCAGGCCCGCAGCCGCCATGCCCGCAGCGCTTGTCACTGCATGAGCCTCCGCAATTCCCACATCAAAAAAGCGGTCCGGAAACTTTTTTCCAAAAGCTGCAAGTCCCGTACCGTCAGGCATAGCCGCTGTCACGGCTACCAGCTTTGGATGGGTTTCCCCCAGCTGGCACAGCTTTCTGGAAAATACCTCTGTATAGGAGGGTTCCTTCTTTTTCCCATTTTCTTTTCCCGTTGCAATATCAAAAGGACCCACACCGTGAAATATGGAAGGATTCTTCTCCGCAGGTTTATATCCCTTTCCCTTTTTTGTGATCACATGGATCAGAACTGCGTGGTCTAATTTCTTAGCCTCTTTAAGAACCTTGCACAGGACAGGTATATTGTGGCCGTCCACAGGACCCAGGTAGGTGATCCCCATATTTTCAAAAAGCATTCCAGGAATAAACAGCTGCTTAATGCTGTCCTTGGTGCGCTTTAGCTTGTCGATCACCGCATTTCCCACCAACGGTACCCGCTCTAAAGCCTCCACGATATTCTTTTTTAAATCATTGTAGCCGGTTCCGGTTCTGAGTCCGCTTAAATACCTGGACATACCGCCTACATTTTCTGATATAGACATTTCATTATCATTTAAGATAATAATGAAATTCTTTTTCATACGGGCAGCATTATTTAAAGCCTCGTAAGCCATGCCGCCGGTGAGCGCGCCGTCTCCGATCACGGACACCACCCGGTAATCCTCTCCCAACAGATCCCGGCCCTGGGCAATACCAAGGCCGGCAGAAATAGAGGTAGAGCTGTGGCCCGTGTCAAAGGAATCATAGGGGCTTTCCTTTCGTTTAGGAAAGCCGCTGATCCCTCCATACTGGCGCAGCTCGTCAAACTCAGCCATGCGTCCGCTTAATATCTTATGGGTATAAGACTGATGGCCCACATCCCAGATAATCTTATCCTGAGGCAGATCAAATGTTTTAAACAGAGCAATTGTAAGCTCCACCACGCCTAAATTAGAAGCCAGATGGCCTCCTGTACGGCTGATCTTTTCGATCAGAAAGGTGCGTATCTCTTCTGCCAGAATGGCCAGTTCACGGGATGAAAGCTGCTTTAATTCCTCCGGCCCCTTTATCTGTTCCAATATCATAGGCTCGCACTTCCTTCATTTTTATTTCATTATCTCTCTCTGTTTACCAGAAGGCGGATCAGCTGCTCCAGAAATTCATTATTTCCGGGAAGCTTATCCAGATCCCCAATAGCGGCTGCTGAAAGAGCCTCTACCTCTTTCCTGGCCTTTGAAAGCCCTTCTAAAGTTACATAAGTGGTCTTCTGGTTCTTCTCGTCGCTTCCTGCCGCTTTTCCGGTGACAGAGGCATCTCCGGTCACATCCAGAATGTCATCCTGAATCTGGAAAGCAAGTCCTACCTTTCCAGCCAGATCCTCTACAATCTTACAGTCCTCATCTGCGGCTCCTCCAAGAACAGCTCCTATGAGCATCGCTGCCTGAAGCAGGGCTCCCGTCTTTAAGCGGTAGATAAAATCCAGCTTATCCTTGGGAACGAGACCTCCTGCCAGCTCTACATCTACCGTCTGGCCTCCGATCATACCGTAAACGCCCGTCTTTGCTGCCAGGATCCCCATTGCCTTTCCGGCTCTCAAAAGCGCATCTGCATCCTCTGCCGCATCAAAGGCCTTGGATGCCGTCTCAAAAGCGTACATCATCAGAGCATCTCCCGCAAGGACGCCAATGTCCTCGCCATACTCTGCCCAGGTACTGGCTTTGCCTCTGCGGATCATATCATCATCCATACAGGGCAGGTCATCATGGACCAGAGATGAGGTGTGGATCATCTCAATGGCAGCCATAAAGGGCTTTACAATCTCAGACACCTCTCCTGTAAAAAGACGGCACACTTCCTGCATCAGCAGCGGGCGCAGCCTCTTTCCTCCTGCATTCATGCTGTAGTTCATGGCCTCAAAAATCGTCTTCTGGCAGCCCTTTTCCTCTGGAAGATACCCTGCAATGCCTGCATTTATCTCTTTTACTCTCTCTTCCAGTTCTTTTTTAAATGCTGTATTATCAATCATTATCTTCACCCTCGCTCAATATCTGAATCTGTTTTTCTACTTTATCAATCTGTCCGTTTAAGGACTGTACAAGCTTCATGCCTGCTTCATAGCCCGCAAAGGTCTCCTCTAAGGATTCTTCTCCTGCTTCCAGCCTTTTTATAATTTCCTCCAGCCGGGCGAAATTTTCCTCGATGCTGGCAGCTTCCTGCGGCTCTGCTTTCTTTCGCGGCACGGTCATCCCTTCCTTTCCTGCTATGAATATTCCACTCTTTTTACGATCCCGTCGATCCTGCCGTCTGCGGCATAGATCCGTATCTCTTCCCCTTCTTTTACCTGGCCTGCGGAGCGCAGGCACTTTCCCCTCTCATCCTGAATAAAGCCATAGCCCCCACCCAGCTTTTTTAAGGGCGAAAGGCCGTCTAAACGGCTGGATGCCAAAGCCAGCCTGTGTTTTTCTTTTGTAACAGCGGTTTGCGTCAAA
>UMFA01007013.1_pt1 | contig 11535 bp, 10 predicted proteins | sample 1964891 | NCBI WGS metagenome assembly UMFA01 (sample SAMEA4836034, study PRJEB28245) | human gut metagenome | biome: gut microbiome; material: fecal sample | place: Denmark | collected 2008
GGGAAAACCGAAAGCGGTCGGGCCGATAAGGGCCAGAGTCGGGATTCGGAAGAGATCGGCGGCATGCATGAAACCGGTGTCGGCACTGACGACGATATGGGAACGGTGAATGAGGTAGCAGGATTCCAATAAGGTTGTTTTACCTGCCAGGTTTTCTACCCGTTCAGGAGCTTCGGTCCTGATTTCTTCGCAGAAGGTATCGCCCGGACCCGCCAGGATCAGAAAGTGGTATTCCGATAGTAAGGTGATCAGCTTTTTCCAATGTTCGACCGGCCATCTTTTCTTTATCCAGTTGGCAGAAGGGACAAGGGTAATCGTATGGGCCTGTATACGGGAATTCAGCTTTTCCGGGAAATTTTCCGGGAAATACCAGTCGTCGTAAGTATCCGGGAAACGGTCGATCCCCCATTTTAAAAGTGGTTTCCGGTAAGAAACGACACCCCGGAAAGGCCAGGGAAACCGATTGATACCCCAATTGAAAAGTAAAAACCTTTTCCAGCGTTCTTTGCTACGCAGGGTGAAATGCGGACCTTTGCTCCACCAGGGTAATAATTTTAGTCTTAAGATATTAGACCGGATATTACTATGGGCGTCATAAATATAATCGTAATGCTCCTCCCGGAGTTGCCGGGCGATTTTTAACAGGCCTTTAAGGCCGAGTGCTTTATCGAAAGCCCATATTTTACCGATGCGCTTGTCCATGGCCAGGAAAGAAGACATATCTTTTCGGGCGATCCAATGGATTTCTGCATCGGGAAAATGTTCCCGGATACCGTCGATGATTCCCATACATTGAATGATATCGCCTATCGAGCTAAAACGGATGATCAGAAATTTGGGCATAGTTAATCGTTATTAAGAATGAGCGAACATAAAGTACGGATGCCGGTTTCCAGAGCGGCTAGGTCCGGGAAAAATTCGGGGGTATGCAGTTTCCCCGCCGGGTGGGTAGTCGAACTTACGCCCAAGCGGATGAATGTTGCAGGGAGGAGCTGACTGTAACGGGCGAAATCTTCTGTGGTCATGCGCCGGCCCAACCGGATTACCTGCTTTTCTCCGAATTCTGTTTTTAATATGCCGATCGCTTGCTCTGCTTTTTCCGGTTGGTTATAGAGGCAGGGATAGCCATCGGTTATTTCTATCGCCGGTTGGGCTCCCATACTTTCGGCAATCGCTGTGGCTATCCGGCGGATACGGGTTTTAGCCTCCTGGCGCCAGGTTTCGTCGAAAGTGCGGAAAGTCCCTTCTAGCCGGACTTCTTTGGGGATGATGTTCATCATGCTGTGGCATCTGAAATGACCGAAAGTCAGGACGGTAGGAATGAAGGGAGAGGCGTTCCGGCTGGTAATCTGCTGCAGAGCCACGACGATATGGGAAGCGATCAGGATCAGGTCTGCCGATTGGTCGGGTAAGGCGGCATGTCCTCCCGGGCCGTGCAGGGTGATGGATATCTCGTCTCCCGAGGCCATATATTGACCCGGACAGATGCCGAGCTGGCCGACCGGAAGGTCCGGTTCTGCATGTAAAGCGATGATCCACTCCGGAAGATGGGTTTGGAAAAAAACATTTCCGATGATATCCCGGGCTCCGCCGGGCAAAACCTCTTCTCCGTGTTGGAAGATGAACATCAGGTTAAAGGGCAGTGACCGGGTGGCCAGTATTTCTGCCGTTCCCAATAAGACGGCCGTGTGCAGATCGTGCCCACAGGCATGCATAATGCCCGGGTTACGGGAAATAAGAGGATGATCTTCCTTTTCGGAGATCGGCAGGGCGTCGAAGTCTGCCCGTAAGGCAATTGTCCGGGAAGTGTCTCTACCGGGCAGAAAACCGATGATCCCTGTCGGGCCTGCGTTGGTATACTGAATTTGCAGGCAGTCAAGAGTACGGCGGATATAGGCTGCGGTCTGTTCTTCTGCAAAGCTTAGTTCCGGATGTTCGTGCAAATAGGTATAATGCATTCGGGCATTCGTGAGCAGCTCAGGGGGTATATTTATCATAAAGCTTTATTTACAATTCAAACTATATTTTCAGGTGGTTTTGAGCTAACGAAGTTAAAATTTATTCTTGAATCATCGAAATCCTCGGTAAAAAGAATTATTTTCGTATTCCGAATTCATAAAAGAGAATTTGATGTATGTATATTTTTGAGTGAGTGTATGTTGTTTTATGCTAATTTTTGTGATATGAAAGTGCTTTTATCGATTGTTTTTCTGTTTGCCTCTTTGGCAACTTTTTCGCAAGCAGTGATCAACTTCAGTAACCGGGCACATGATTTCGGGACGATTAAGGAAGTGAATGGAGCTGTTTCTTATGATTTTGAGTTTGTGAATGCCGGGACTGCTCCGATATTGATCAAAAATGTAGAATCTTCGTGTGGCTGTACTTCTCCGCAGTGGAGTAGACAACCGGTTTTACCCGGACAGAAAGGGTTTGTGAAGGCTACTTTCGATCCGAAAGACCGGCCGGGATTTTTCGATAAGACAATAACGGTATATTCGAATGCTAAACCGACCGTAGTGGAACTGAAGATTAAAGGTACAGTCGAGGGGAAAGCCCGGACAGTGCTCGATGATTATCCTTATGAGCTGGCTTCCGGTTTACGTTTGCCTTTGGAGCATATCTCTTTGATGAAAGTGCACAAAGGAGAGGTGAAAAGTATGTCTGTGGGAGTTTTCAACAATGCCGGTAAATCAGTTGCCGTTTCTTTTACGGACTTACCGGCTTATATTAAAATGGCTATCGAGCCTCAGCCTATTCCCGATAAAGGGAAAGCGACGATCAAGGCGGCCTATAATACGGCGATGAACGGTGAATATGGATTGAATAAAGAGCAGGTGACGATGGTGGTCGAGGGGAAAAAATACACCTTGCCGGTTTCGGTCTTCATCGAAGAAGACTTTACAAATATCGATCCGGCGACAGCCCCTCGGATTGAAGCGGACAAACGATATCATAACTTCGGGCATACTCCTGCCGCTCAAGCGGTTTCCTGTACTTATCAGATAAAAAATACCGGCCAAACTCCTTTGACGATTCATCGTATATATTCTAACGATGAGCGGGTAACTGTCGAAATGACCCGGAAGGAACTGAAACCGGGAGAAGCGGCTGCTTTGAAGGTGAATACGAAATCAGGAGCCGATGCCGGGAAGGTGACTTGTTTAATCAGTGTGATTAGTAATGCACCTGCCAATCCTGAGTTGACTTTACGTTTTTACGGAAATATCGATTGAAATTATTAATATATTAGTTATGAGAAAACAAATCCCCAACCTGATCACTTGTATGAATGTTATTTCCGGTACGCTGGCTATCTTTCTGGCTATGTACGGACTGTTGACCGCTGCTGCTATCCTGATCCTGGTGGGGATGGTTTTCGATTTTTTCGACGGGATGACCGCCCGTCTGTTGCATGTCAAGTCGGAGATAGGGAAAGAACTCGATTCGCTGGCCGATATGGTCAGTTTCGGGGTTGCTCCTGCTATTCTGGCGTATTTTCTGATCGTTAGAGAATTACCGGGAGGTGATTTCCTGCATTTTGCCACCTGGACGCTGGGGCAGCAGATTACAGCTGTCATGCCGGTCGTGATCGCTCCTTTCTCGGCTTACCGCTTGGCTAAATTTAATCTCGATGTACGTCAGGCCACTTCGTTTATCGGTATGCCTACGCCTGCTAATGCATTGTTTTGGGTATGCCTGGTTTTCGGAAGTTATTATACTCCGGAACTCTATATGACCTTGTTCGGAAAGCCGGGGGTATTGGCAAGCAGTGCCCTTATCCTGTCTATTCTTTTGATCAGTGAATTACCGATGTTTTCGTTGAAGATTTCGGGATTCGGCTGGCGGGAGAATAAGATTCGTTATTGCTATTTTATATGTTTGATTATATCGGCAGGTATTTGGGGAAAGGGGATTCTCATTTTTATCATCCCTCTATATATCCTTTTTTCTGTCGTAGAGGCTTTGATAAAAATTACCACTTCAAATCGTTGACCGGATCGTAGTCGACGTAGTCTTGCGAAGGGGAAATTACTTTGTTACAAGTGATTTTTCCGGATGCAGATGACTGAATAGCAGGAATGACCGGTTGTACGCCGGAACTATTCACATCCCGGTTCGGATCGGAAGCCGTGTGGAAGAAATCCAGTTGGGTAATGATGACGATACCTGCGATAGCTGTCGCTCCTAGAGCATATTTCAAAAGACGGTGCAGAATATTACCGGAAGATTCTAAATTGATATATTTGGGAATATCCGGGGTTTGGGTTGACCTGCTGTTACCCGATACGGCGGGTTTTATTTTATCGGATAAACCGACCTTCGCCACTGGAAGTGGCTCCATTCCTAAGGTTTCTGCAAAAAAATTATGTTTTCCGGGTTCGAAAATGATATTAAAACGGCGGTCTGTAAAAAATACACCGATGTCTCCGAAAGCGATCCGTTGTCGTTGGTTTAGCCGAATTTTCAGGTCTTCGCAGAAAAGCATCAGCTGGGAAGTGGCCTTCTCATAGCTGATATTTTCTTTGCCGGCAATCCAACTGACCAACAATCCGTCATTGTGGGTCAGGTTACGGTTGAATAAAATATCCTTAGAGGGTGGGCAAATCAAACCACTCTCGTCGTCGATATAAGCACTTTTATAGTTGCAGATAAATCCCCCGAAGTCCGGAATGATTACGCAATCGTGTAAAAATAGCAAATCGGATATGTATTCAATAAATTTATGCATAGTACAAAAGTAAGAAAAAAACGGATATCCGCCAATAACCCGAAAAAATTAATTTCACCCTGTTGAAGCGACCGATTTTAATATTTTATTACTTACTTTGCATGAAATACAGAATAAAACAATAAATTTTTAGCCTTATGAAGATTTTTGTAACAGGGGGGACCGGCTATATCGGTTCGCATACCGTGGTGGAGTTGCAACAGAATGGATATGATGTCGTTATTGTGGATAATTTGTGTAATTCCAATATCGGCGTATTAGACGGAATTGAAAAGATTACAGGCATCCGGCCTGAGTTTGAACAGATCGATCTGACAGAAGGAGAACAGGTGCGCGATTTCTTTCGCCGGCATCAGGATATAAAAGCGGTTATCCATTTTGCCGCTTTGAAGGCTGTGGGCGAATCGGTGCAGAAACCTTTGGAATATTACCGGAATAACCTGAATTCATTAATGAACGTCATTGCCGGAATGCGTGAGTTCGGAGTAAAGAATCTCGTCTTCTCCTCTTCCTGTACGGTGTATGGACAAGCCGATGTTTTGCCGGTTACCGAACAAACACCCCGTAAACAAGCCGAATCTCCTTATGGAAATACAAAAGCGATGTGTGAAGATATTATGCGGGACTTTGCGAAAGTAGAGTCTGGCATGAACTTATTGGCACTGCGTTATTTCAATCCGATCGGTGCTCATCCTTCTGCTCTGATCGGGGAATTGCCTAACGGTGTACCGAATAACCTGATTCCTTTCCTGACCCAGACGGTGGCAGGTATCCGTCCGCAATTGAGTGTCTTCGGGGATGATTACAATACGCCCGACGGTTCTCCGATCCGGGATTATATCGATGTGGTCGATTTGGCGAAAGCTCACGTTGTGGCTATCCGGCGTTTACTCGACGGAAAAAATAAAGCCAATTACGAATATTTCAATATCGGAACAGGAAACGGGCTTTCGGTATTGGGTTTGATCAAAGCTTTTGAAAAAGCTACCGGCGAAAAAGTAAACTACAAAATCGTAGGACGACGGGCCGGAGATATCGAGAAAGTATGGGCAGATACTACCCTGGCTAATCAGGAATTGGGATGGAAAGCCGAAGTTCCTATCGAAGAAACTCTGGCCAATGCCTGGAAATGGCAACAAGCGTTGATGAAGAAATAAAAAGAAGATAAAAATAGGGAAACGATCGTTTCCCTATTTTTATAACTGATAAAATTATTTTTTTGCCGGACTTTCCAGAATCTGATCGAAGAAGGTGGCGTAATTTTCGATGTATTCTTCCGGAGTGGTGTATTCTGTCACCGGTTTGCCGCTTTGTGTCGCATAAACCTTTAGTTCCGGGTCGACATTAGAGCTATTGAAAATAATCCCATCCGAATAATCGAAAGCCAGTTTATTGACGTTCGTATGGGTCGGTTCGCTCAGGATACGTACGTCTTCCGAAGTAATATTTTCACTCAATACTTTCTTTTGAAAATCCTGGTCTAAGGTGCCACCGAACTGGTCATTATAGGTAGAATATACTACTTTAGAATGAGCGAATATCGGATCTTCGTTGTATTCCTTTTTCAGATACAGAGGCACTAAAGCGGTGAACCAGCCCTGGCAATAGATCAGGTCCGGAGCCCATCTTAATTTTTTTACCGTTTCGAATACTCCTCTGGTAAAAAAGATCGCCCGTTCGTCATTGTCCGGGAAGAAAGACCCTTTTTCATCGGTAATCACATGTTTCCGTTGAAAATAGTCTTCATTGTCGATAAAATATACCTGCATCCGGGCAGATTGGATAGAGGCTACCTTGATAATCAACGGGTGGTCTGTGTCATTGATGATCAAATTCATTCCCGACAGGCGAATCACTTCGTGAAGCTGGTTACGTCTTTCGTTAATACATCCATAACGCGGCATGAATGTCCTGATTTCTTTGCCTTTTTCCTGAATCCCCTGAGGTAAGTAACGGCCGATATGGGCCATTTCCGATTCAGGTAAATAAGGCATGATCTCTTGAGATATAAAAAGAATCTTTTTCTTCGCCATAACTACTTTTTCCCAAAAACCTTACAAAGGTAGTCATTTTTGTTCACAAATCAAAAAGCGTTTGGCTAAATTTGAATTTGTACTCTTTTGTAAATGAAAGAGAAGACGGTATTGTTTTTTTGTTTATATTTGGAAAAAGTAAAATAAATCATGGCAGCTCATAATGATTTGGGGCGGAAGGGAGAGGAGAAGGCGGTTGAATATTTGGTGCGGGAGGGATATGTTGTTTTAGAACGCAACTGGAGGTTAAAACACCGGGAATTGGATGTTATTTGCCTGAAAGGGGATCTGTTGGTGGTTGTAGAGGTGAAAACCCGTGATTTGCCGGAAGAACATCCCGAGGAACTGTTGGATTACCGCAAGAGAAGAAATATCCGTATAGCGACGGATGCCTATATTAAAGCGAAAGGGATTCGGGCTGAGGTGCGCTTCGATTTGATTTTGGTGATCGGGCCTGATTTAAAGATTGAACATGTAAAGGAAGCGATTCAGGTGTTTGAATAGAAAGAATAACGATTTAATGAAGGATTCGTTAAAAAGATAAGGATTGGATTAGACTAATTTCAGTAATAATATAAAAAGAATGTGTTATGGCGACAATGAAAGCAAAATATTTGGGACAACTCCGTGTGGAGTGTGAACATGTGGCGAGCGGTACGAAGATGATGACCGACGCTCCGGTCGATAATTGTGGTAAAGGGGAAGCTTTTTCACCCACCGATTTGTGTGCTGCTGCTTTAGGTTCTTGTATATTGACTACCATGGGGATTTATGCCGGTCAGCATAACATCGATCTGGAAGGTACAGAGATGGAGATAACGAAGACTATGGGGACAGAGCCCCGGCGTATTGTAAGAATCGGAATCGATATTTTTATGCCTGCGAAAGCTTATTCTGCCAAAGACCGGATTGTTTTGGAGCGGGTGGCACAGACTTGTCCCGTTTATTATAGTCTGAACGAACATTTGGAAAAGTCGGTTCGTTTTCATTGGTCGGTATAGTTGTTGAGTCGTCGACTCGATTATTCAAATAAGTAAACGTATGGTTTTTGTGACAGGTGCAACCGGATTATTGGGTAGCCATTTATTGTATTTTTTGGCTGTTTCAGGCCATTCGGTTTCGGCATTGCGTAGAAAACAGAGCCGGCTGGAAGATTCCCGGGCTGTATTTTTACAGTATCCTGACGGTGAAAGATATTGGAACACGATCAATTGGGTCGAAGGGGATGTGGTGCAAAAGGAGGGGCTGGCCGAATATGTCCGGCGGGCTGACTATGTTTATCACTGTGCTGCTGTGGTGTCTTTTTCGGGGACGGATCGGATGCATCTGATGAATACCAACCTGCAAGGGACTGAAAACGTGGCGGCTCTGTGTCTGGAATATCAGGTGAGGCTTTGTTATGTCAGTTCGATCGCAGCCCTTGGTGATGCCCGGCAACCGGAAGATTTGATCGACGAGGATACACCTGTTATCGCCGGTAGAGAGCATTCGGTTTATTCTCAAAGTAAAACGGCTGCTGAAAAACTGATCCGGAAATATATCGGTTATGGATTGAATGCAGTTATCGTATGTCCGTCGGTGATTCTGGGGGCGGGTATGTGGCATCGCAGTAGTGCACGATTGTTTTTTACCGCTGCTAAAGGAATTCCTTTTTATACGCGGGGCATGACCGGATATGTGGATGTCCGGGATGTGTGCGAATTGATGATCCGGTTGTGTGAAGATCCTTTGGTGAGTGGGGAACGTTTTGTGTTGAATGGAGGAAATTATACTTATCAGGAACTTTTTACAGCTATAGCCCGGGTGAATGGAGTACAGCCTCCCTGGTGGAATCTTGCACCCTGGATGACCGAACTGGTATGGAGGATGCTGGCCTGTTGGGGATACCTTTCCGGATCTAAGCCTGCTTTTACCCGTGAGACTGCCCGGTCGTCTCAACATTGTTCACGATATTCGAACGCCAGGATACTCAGCCTTTATCCGGATTTTCATTTCTATCCTCTGGTAGAGACGGTAGATCATATGCGGCTGATGTGGATTTCAGCATCTGCAGATCCGAAGCATAAGTGAAAAATCGGGTTGGCTTTCTAAACTTTATGAACTTTCTAAACTATTTCTTACTTTTGTGCCAAATCATAAAAAAGGGTAAATGAATCATCCATTATTAGAAAAATTAGAGACTTATTATATCCGTTTTAAGGAGATCGGACAGTTGATCACCGATCCTGAAGTGATTCAGGACATGGAGCGCTATGTGAGGTTGACCAAGGAGTATAAGGAGTTGGAGACAATCACCCGAACTGCCGATAAGTTTAAGGCGGCCCTGCTTAGTGTCGAGGAATCGAAAGATATTCTGCTGCACGAAGAGGATAAAGAACTTCGCGAAATGGCTGAAATGGAGATCGAAGAGCTGGAAGATAAATTGCCGGGTATGGAGCAGGAATTGAAGTTGTTGCTGGTACCCGCAGATCCGGACGATAGTAAGAATGTTATACTCGAGATCCGGGGAGGAACGGGAGGAGATGAAGCCTGTCTGTTTGCCGGCGACCTGTTCCGGATGTATGCGAAATTTTGTGAACGTAAAGGGTGGAAAGTCGAGGTGACCAATGCCAATGAAGGAACTGCCGGAGGATACAAAGAAATCGTGGCCAGCGTTACCGGTAAAGGTGTGTACGGCATTATGAAATATGAATCGGGAGTGCACCGGGTGCAACGGGTTCCTGCTACGGAGACACAGGGACGGGTGCATACTTCGGCAGCTACCGTGGCGGTATTGCCTGAAGCCGAGGCTTTTGAAGTGGAAATCAACGAGGGGGCGATCAAATGGGATACTTTCCGTTCGGGAGGAGCAGGAGGACAGAATGTGAATAAAGTGGAATCCGGTGTCCGGCTGCGGTATGTCTGGCAAAATCCCAATACCGGTGTGGCCGAAGAAATCCTGATCGAATGTACCGAAACCCGGGATCAACCGAAGAATAAAGAAAGGGCACTTTCCCGTTTGCGTACTTTTATCTATGATAAAGAACATCAGAAATACATCGACGACATTTCGGCTAAACGCAAGACGATGGTCAGTACAGGTGACCGTTCTGCTAAAATCCGTACCTATAATTATCCGCAAGGACGGGTAACCGATCACCGGATCAACTTTACACTTTATAATTTACAGGCTGTGATGGACGGCGAAATCGACGAGATTATCGAAAAACTGCAGATCGAAGAAAATACCGAGCGTTTGAAAGAAAGCGGACTGTAGAAATGTACGATTTATCATTTACAATTAAATCATATGGATTATAATCAATTATTTGAACAGATAAAGGCAAAGAAATCCTTTCTTTGTGTCGGCTTAGACTCGGATATCGCTAAGATTCCCCCGCATTTGCTACAGTTGGAAGATCCTGTTTTTGAATTTAATAAAGCCGTTATCGATGCGACGGCCGAGGTGGCTATCGCCTATAAACCCAATATCGCTTTTTATGAAAGCCGGGGTGTCGAAGGATGGAAAAGTCTGGAGAAGACTATACACTATATCCGGACGAGTTACCCGGATATTTTTACTATTGCGGATGCTAAGCGGGGGGATATCGGAAATACTTCGCAGATGTATGCCAAAGCTTTTCTGGAAACTCTTGCTTTCGATTCGATCACGGTGGCTCCCTATATGGGAGAAGATTCGGTGACTCCTTTCCTGCAATATGAGGGAAAGTGGGTTGTACTTCTGGCCCTGACTTCCAATAAAGGAGCTTATGACTTCCAGTTTTTTGAAAGCGAAGGGATGAAATTGTATGAAAAGGTACTCGAAAAATCACAGGACTGGGGGAATGCCCGGAATATGATGTACGTTGTCGGAGCGACAAAAGCCGAGATGCTGGCCGGAATCCGCCGGATCGTGCCCGATCATTTTCTGTTGGTGCCGGGAGTCGGAGCTCAGGGCGGAAGTCTCGAAGAAGTGGCGAAATATGGAATGAATGCACATTGTGGCTTGATAGTCAATTCTTCCCGGGGCATTATTTTTGCCGACCGTACAGAAAATTTTGCCGTACGTGCACGGGAAGAAGCGTTTAAACTGCAAAAAGATATGGAGCGGTTGTTAGTGGAAGGGAAAGTATTATAGGCTGGCTTCTTTTGTCATAGTCGGGTGAACCTTGAGTTCGGTCTGGCAAAAAAAACTCCGGATTCTCGGCAGAGAAGCTGAATCGGAAAACTAAAGTTTTACCGGTAGAACTGAAAGTTCGTTCGGCTATGATAAAGTGAATTTTTTCTGACAAAAAGTTTCGGGAATGTTTCTGGAATTATAATACTTTGGATATAAATTCTGTAAATCCTTCTTCTTTGTCCGATTTTACTAATTTATAGTGTCTTTGTAAATTAACCGGGGCATTGGCTACCAAATAGGCTTCGGCACAAATATCCAGAAAATCGATATCGTTATAATCATTGCCTAGTCCGGCAACCTCTTTACAATTGATATTCAGTTTTTTTAAAAGAGTTTGACAGCTATTGCCTTTATGGATACCGCCGGCAAAAATTTCCAGCCAGATCGCCCGGTTGTCTAAAGGCGAAGTGGAGCGTACTACGGAATAACCGGCTAAATCCGAACGGATTTTTTCTAGTAACCGTAATTGCAGGGCATCGAGAATCATCACGAATTGGGTGGCTTTACCCTGTATGCCGGCCGGTGATTCTATCGGGCTTCCGAAAGGCCGGTAGGTGGCCAGGCGTTTTTGGTAATCGGGATGTATCGGGTAAAGGGTTGTGTAATAAAAATAA